>Ga0207012_1005_pt2 | contig 99861 bp, 93 predicted proteins | sample Alteio_BWMinCont_80_FD_153471 | JGI IMG/M metagenome (GOLD analysis project Ga0207012, IMG submission 153471) | Enriched cells from forest soil in Barre Woods Harvard Forest LTER site, Petersham, Massachusetts, United States -... | ecosystem: Environmental > Terrestrial > Soil > Temperate forest >...
CTTGTTATGTACCCTATTTACAAATTTGGGAGTGAAGAGCAAAAGCATAAGTACCTGCCAAACTGTACACGTTGTTTACTGTATCGCAGGGCTGTGTCGTAGCAATCCATAGCGCATCCCAACGCGCCCCAGGCTATACCATAACGGGCACTGCTCAGGCAGCTTAAAGGCCCTTTAAGCCCCTTTACACCAGGCAATATATTCTCCTTAGGTACCTTTACATTATCAAACACCAGTTCTCCGGTGGCAGATGCCCTTAGCGACCATTTACCATGGGTTTCAGGTGTTGAAAAACCTTCCATTCCTCGCTCTACAATCAAGCCTCGTATCTCCCCGGCTTCACTCTTAGCCCATACTACTGCTATTTGTGCAAATGGGGCGTTGGATATCCACATCTTAGCTCCATTCAATACTACATGGTCGCCGGCATCTTTAAAATTGCTTAGCATGCTTGATGGATCAGAACCGTGATTAGGTTCTGTAAGTCCAAAACAGCCCATCCACTCTCCGGTAGCCAGCTTAGGCAGGTACTTATGCTTTTGCTCTTCACTCCCAAATTTGTAAATAGGGTACATAACAAGAGATCCCTGCACTGATGCTGTTGAACGCACACCAGAATCTCCGCGTTCCAGTTCCTGCATCATAATACCGTAAGAGGTATAGTCAAGACCAGCCCCACCATACTTCTGGGGTATAAAAGGCCCGAAACATCCCAATTCACCGAGCCCTTTTATTATTTGGTTGGGGAATTTCGCATTTTGGGCGTACTCTTCTATTATAGGGGAAATGTCTTTCTTAACATAAGCCCGTATTGAGTCGCGGATCAACTTTTGCTCCTCAGTGAGTAATTCATCTACTAGATAATAGTCTGGCTGCTGATAAAGATCTTTTTGCATATTGTTAAAATTGGCAGAATTTGCCGCGCAAAGGTAGCATTTTTGACATATTGGTATAATTTTGCGCCACCATTTCCGTTAATATATTTATAACCCCTGCGATAATAGAAAAAGGAAAACAGCAAGAGTGAAGCCAGTGGCTACGTTACACACTATTAACCCTGCTATAACAAAATTTTTGCGTTCTGTATTAATTTGTGGAACGAGTTTTGTGCAAGTATGAATAAATAATATTTTCGAAACGAACAAACTTTTAACCGCTTTTTTTCGTCTATATAGGGAAGGTTTTGTAGAGATTTTTTTGTTTACCGTTTATTAAAAATTTACATTATGAGGCAGTTAAAGATTGCCACCCAGATTACGAACCGTGATTCGCAGGCCGTAGAAAAATACTTGCAGGAAATAAGCAAAATTTCTATGATAACGCCTGAGGAAGAAACAACGCTCGCCCAAAAAATACACATGGGCGATCAGCGCGCGCTTGAGAAATTGGTGAAAGCGAATTTGCGTTTCGTAGTATCTGTGGCTAAACAATACCAGCACCAGGGTTTATCTCTGAGTGACCTGATCAACGAAGGTAACCTAGGCCTTATCAAGGCTGCACAGCGCTTTGATGAAACCAAAGGTTTTAAATTTATATCCTACGCAGTTTGGTGGATCCGTCAGTCTATTTTACAGGCATTGGCAGAACAGGGCCGTCTTGTACGCCTGCCACAAAACAAAATAGGCACGTATAATAAGGCCAACAAGGCATTCATATCTTTTGAACAAGAGAACGAACGCGAACCATCTACTGAGGAATTGGCAGAGATACTGGATATGAGTGAAACGGAAGTTACAAACATATTCACCAGTAACTCACGTCACACATCGCTTGATGCACCTGTGCACGAAGCTGAAGATGTAGCTATGGGCGACCTGTTGGAAGGAAGCAGCGATACTGATGAGGATGTAATGAAAGATTCTCTAAGGCACGAAATACGCCGCATACTTAAATCATTAAGCATTCGCGAAGCTGAAATACTGGCTGCTTACTTTGGTCTTGAAGGTGATCACGGTCCTAGTATTGAAGAAATAGGCGAAAAATACGACCTGACTAAGGAACGTATCCGCCAGATAAAGGAACGTGCTATTAAACGTTTGCAGAAAGCACGTTACAGCAACGCACTAAAAGTTTACTTGGGTTAATACCCAAATTATCTGATAAATAGGGCTGTGTCTTACGACATGGCCCTTTTCATTTTAATTTGGTCATACTTCATTCTTCTTCTGTAATATAGTATGCCCATGCTAATGAAATAAGTAGCAATACCTGCCACTACGGCAAGCACTATGCCACCAAGGAAAAACGATACACCTTCTGCCCTCAAGTCTTTAAGCGAAATATGTTGCCAGTCATGTATTATTAATGGTCGGCCCATCAGCAGATTTCCCGCAAGCAGACTAGCCATCCAGAACAAAGGGGTAAAAGGTAACATACTTATGTGGATGAAAACAAAGAACAGCGCCTTATTTAGTTTAAAAAGAAATGCCAGGGGCATTCCTATTATAAGTTGAAATCCCCACACAGGTAATATCCCCATAAACACCCCAAAAGCTATTGATCTTGACTTTAGTTCAATACGCTCACCCGGAGCCAGGAATAGCCTCCATAATTTCTCCCAGGTTATTTTCTTTTTAGCGTGATCTGCCATCATCTTTTGCCTATTGCAAAATATGGATAACAGGCGGCATTTGGCACTAAATGAATTTAAATGACAAAAAAATAACCAACAACTGCGCTCACAGCAGCTACCAGGTCAATCTTTCAATAAAATAAACTAAGGATTATCGGTTGTAGCATCCTGCGCTAGTTTAGCATCGTCTGGAGTATTACCCAAATCCCTATCCAATGAATATAAAACGCTATCCTTGGCATTAGCTCCGCCTGCTATCTTTATCTTATCCAGTAGGTTCATAGCAAGGGTTTCTTCTTCAGCTTGTTCTTTTACAAACCACTGCATAAAGTTCCAGGTAGCCCAATCTTTTTGTTCAAAGCTCAGCCCTACAACTTTATATATAGCCTCAGTATTTGCTACTTCCTGTTTAAATACTTTTTCAAAACAATCATTTACGTTCGTAGGATCGCTGTCTGGAGCGGGTATGGCAGTTATATGTGCCCTTGCTCCGCGCTCCTGTATATATTCCAGGAATTTCATCATATGGTTGCGCTCTTCATTTGCATGGCGATATAAGAAGTTAGCTATCCCATCATACCCCTGGTCGTCTGCCCACGTAGCATAAGACAAATAAATTTGAGCAGCATGCGCTTCCTTGGTCATTTGGTCATTGAGTGCTTTTGCCATTTTTTCAGATAGCCTATTGGTATTCATAAAGTGCATATTTAATGTTACAAACTGTAGCATATTAAACCCGTGCCAGCGAAATCATTTTATTAAGTCTGATTAATTTTATCGATAAATCTTTTTATGCATTTAAATTTGCCTGTCACTTTCACCAAAATAACCAGCAATGCGCACACATATAACATTCAAACTGCCGACTATTGCCATTCTGTTTGTAGCCACATTAATTGCGTGCAACACAGATAAGAACTACCCGCAAAAAATAGTAGGCAACTGGGTTGTCGATTCTGTACGCCTGGTAGCACCTGGAGTACCAGACAGCCTTTCTCACAAAAATGAGTCAAAGGGGCAAAAATGGAATTTTAAGAATGATGGGACATTTGCAGTTAGTTTGAATAGCAATAACCCTAATACGGGTACCTATTCTATCAACAATATTGACACTAATTATTTTCTATACCTTGATAATGGTACTACTGATATAAAAAATAAAGCCAGAATAGTAATGCAGATAAAAAGCATTACAGCAAAAAATCTAACACTTGCAGCAGACCGTGGGCCAGCCAATTTTACATTCTATCTTACAAAATATTAATGCGCCTCTTACTTAATAATATATCCGGTCTTTTTCAGACCGAAGGTGGAACGGCTACTAGAGCCAGAGTTTATGGTCAGGATATGGCCAATATACCTTCCATTACCAATGCATGGCTGTTAATAGAAGACCATAGAATACACAGCTTTGGCAAAATGGAAGATCAGCCGCAAAGCCATGCCGATGAAGTGATAGACTGTACTGGCCAAAGTGTTTTACCTGCATGGTGTGACTCTCATACGCACCTTGTATTTGCTGCACCACGCGATGGCGAGTTTGTGGACAGGATAAAAGGCCTTAGCTATGAAGAAATAGCACGGCGCGGTGGAGGCATACTCAACTCCGCACGTAAATTGAATGAAACCTCTGAAGAGGTACTATACGAACAAGCATTGCATCGCCTCAACGCAGTAATTGCGACTGGTACAGGAGCTATAGAAATAAAAAGTGGCTATGGGCTTAATCTGGAAGGAGAACTGAAAATGCTGCGGGTAATACGTAAACTAAAAGAAAATTCACCTGCTACAATAAAGTCAACCTTCCTGGCAGCACATGCTTATCCAATTGAATATCAAAATAATAGACCTGCATACCTCGAGTTAATTATCAACAAAATATTGCCCATTGTATCTGGCGAAGGTCTTGCAGACTATATGGATGTTTTTTGTGAAAAGGGCTTTTTTGATATCGATGCTACCGCTCAATTATTAGAAGCTGGATGGAAATATGGACTAAAACCAAAGATACACGCCAACCAACTGCACTATTCAGGCGGGGTACAAATAGGAGTTAGGCACAATGCCATAAGTGTGGATCACCTGGAATGCGTAGGCGATGAAGAAATTGAGGCACTCAAAGGTTCAAATACAATACCTACGTTATTACCGGGAGCAGCCTTTTTCTTGGGCATGCATTACCAGCCTGCGCGTAAAATGATAGATGCCGGGTTACCTGTTTGTTTGGCTACAGACTATAATCCAGGATCTTGCCCGTCAGGTAATATTCCGTTGTTGTTATCCATTGCCTGCACCCAGTTGAAGATGACCCCGGAAGAGGCTGTAAATGCTGTAACCATCAACGGTGCAGCAGCTATGGAGCTGCAAAACGACCTGGGAACAATAAAAGCTGGAAAAAAAGCAAACCTAATAATTACTCAAAAAATACCCTCTTTAGCCTATATTCCATATGATTATGGCAATAATCCTGTCCAAAAAATGATTTTGGAGGGCAAAATCGTTTAAATCTATTATTTCTGTTTTTGCCTTTAATGATTACTTTTGCTGTCCGTACAAAAAAACAATAAATGGCTAATACAGCAGATATGCGTAATGGTTTGATCCTGAAACTGGATGGCAGCCTTTACTCAGTAGTAGAATTTGGACAAAACAAAACCGCCCGTGCCGCAGCAAAAGTATGGGCTAAGTTAAAAGGGGTAGATAACAACCGCTCTATTGAACACACCTGGAACTCTGGTGATACCATATTCCCGGTACGTGTAGAACGCCGGCCCTACCAGTTCTTGTACAAAGACGAGAGCGGTTTTAACCTTATGGACGTGAGCACGTTTGAACAGATAGTAATGAGCGAAACTATGGTAGATCGTGCTGACCTATACAAAGATGGTCAGGAGTGTTTTGTTGTAGTAAATACCGAAACAGAAACCCCAATGGGTGTTGAACTGCCACCAAACGTAAACCTGCGCGTTACTTATTCTGAGCCCGGTCTGCGTGGCGATACTGCAACACGTGCGCTGAAAGCGGCTACCGTAGAAACTGGCGCTACCATTATGGTTCCGTTGTTTGTTGATACAGATGAATTGATAAAAGTAGATAGCAAAACAGGCGCTTATATTGAGCGCGTAAAGGAATAAAGGTGCCTATTTATTAACTTAAAATATTCATTATGGAGTATAAACAGATACAAGAACTGATAAAGGTCATCAACAAATCTAATATCAGTGAACTTACAATTGAGGAAGGTGATTTTAAAATTACCATTAAACAGGCCCAAACAACCGAAACGCATTATGTAATGCCGCCACAACAACCTCAGTTGATGGCTCCTGCAGCACCTCAGGCAATAGCAGGTATTGCACCTGCTGCTTCAACTGCTGCACCTGCACCAGCCGCAGCACCTGCTAACGATAAGCAAGTGATCATAAAATCCCCTATGATAGGCACCTTCTATCGCAGCCCAACACCAGAAAAGCCTGTATTTGTAAATGTAGGCGACGAAATAAATGTTGGACAGGTACTGTGCATAATAGAAGCTATGAAGCTGTTTAATGAGATAGAAAGCGAGATAAAAGGCAAGATCATTAAAGTACTTATTGATGATGCTTCTCCTGTAGAATACGATCAGCCGCTTTTCCTTGTGGAAATTGCGTAAATTATCAATGGCTCAATAAATTCAATGGTACAATATCATAATAATGATGTTGACCGCCATTGGTTATTGAGCCTTTTTATTTATGCATAGTACTGTTACCATAGAATTGAATATAATAATTATATATAGCTAAGACATTTCAAAGTGAACATCGGCAGCTATCACATAACACTGTGGAAATGCCGAGCAATTTTATAAAGATGTTTAGAAAAATATTGATTGCCAACCGTGGTGAGATAGCATTGCGCATCATACGCACCTGTAGGGAAATGGGCATAAAAACAGTTGCAGTATATTCCACAGCCGATAAAGACAGTCTTCATGTACGTTTTGCTGATGAAGCTGTTTGCATTGGTAAACCCCAGAGTAGCGACTCTTATTTGAATATACCACACATTATGGCAGCGGCAGAAATAACCAATGCCGATGCTATACATCCTGGTTATGGCTTCTTGGCCGAGAACGCAAACTTTGCCGAAATATGTGCCCAGTATAACATTAAGTTTATTGGTCCCACCCCCTCAATGATAAGGGCCATGGGCGATAAAATGACCGCCAAAGAAACCATGATACGCGCCAAAGTACCGGTAATACCAGGCTCTGAAGGGTTGCTGGAAAGCGTTGCTGAAGCTAAAAGTATAGCTAAGGATATGGGCTACCCTATAATACTGAAAGCTACTGCAGGAGGTGGAGGTAAGGGTATGCGTGTAGTTTGGGAAGAAAGCGAAATAGAACGCGCATACGATCAGGCAAAGGCTGAGGCCGGTGCATCATTTAAAAATGATGGCATCTATATGGAGAAGTTTGTAGAAGAACCACGTCATATAGAAATACAGGTAGCGGGCGACCAGTTTGGTACTGTATGCCATCTTAGTGAGCGCGACTGCTCCATACAGAGGCGCCACCAGAAGTTAGTTGAAGAATCTCCTTCTCCGTTTATGACGCCTGAACTACGCCACCGTATGGGTGAAGCCGCTATTAAAGCTGCATCAGCTATCAACTATGAGAGCGTCGGCACAGTAGAATTTCTCGTAGATAAGCACCGTAATTTCTACTTCATGGAAATGAATACCCGTATCCAGGTAGAACATGGTGTTACAGAAGAGGTGATCAGCTACGACCTGGTTAAAGAACAAATAAAGATAGCTGCAGGAGTACCCATAAGTGGTCGTAATTACGAACCCGTAATGCATGCCATAGAATGTCGTATAAATGCTGAAGACCCATATAACGACTTCCGTCCAAGCCCGGGTAAGATAACAGTATTGCATACCCCCGGTGGCCATGGTGTGCGTATAGATTCACACATATACGCAGGTTACACCATACCACCCTACTACGATTCTATGATTGCAAAGATCATAACCGTAGCACAAACAAGAGAAGAAGCCATAAACACAATGGAACGTGCATTAAGCGAATATGTAATAGAGGGAATAAAAACAACTATACCTTTCCATATACAATTGATGAAGAATGAAGAATTCAGGAAAGGTAACTTTACAACTAAATTTATTGAGAGCTTTAAGTTGGTTTAAATTTAATAGGTGTTCCTGATTATTAAATTATCAATAACCATCGAACTCTTAGTGAAAAGCAACAATAAATATTAATTTCGCCTCCATGGAAAAAAAAACTATTGATCACAGGTGGTGCGGGCTTCATTGGCTCACACGTTGTTCGCCTGTTTGTACAAAAATATCCTGACTACCACATATATAATCTGGATGCCCTTACTTATGCTGGCAACCTTGAAAATCTGGCAGATATTGAGGATGCCCCTAACTATACCTTCATAAAAGAAGATATTAATGCTGGCCCAGCAATTAATGAGTTGTTTGTAAAACATCAATTCGACGGTGTGATACATTTGGCCGCAGAAAGTCATGTTGACCGTTCTATTACCGACCCCAATGCATTCATACAAACAAATGTAATGGGTACTGCCAACCTGCTAAACGCAGCACGCAGTTTGTGGAAAGGTAACGAAGAAGGCAAACGTTTTCATCATGTTTCAACTGACGAAGTATTTGGCTCATTAGGCGACGAAGGCTTCTTCCTGGAAACAACGCCGTATGATCCGCAATCTCCATACTCTGCTTCTAAGGCCGCGTCCGATCATTTGGTGCGTGCTTATGGCAATACTTATCACTTACCATTTGTTATCACAAATTGCTCTAACAATTATGGTCCTAATCATTTCCCTGAGAAGCTGATACCTCTATTCATCAACAACATTTGCACCAACAAACCTTTGCCTGTTTATGGCGATGGTAAGTACACACGCGATTGGTTGTATGTTATTGACCATGCACGGGCTATCGATACCGTATTCCATAATGGCAAGAATGGTGAGTGTTACAATGTTGGCGGCTTTAACGAGTGGCAAAACATTGAATTGGTAAAACTGTTGTGCAAAGAAATGGATGAGAAACTAGGCAGGGAGCCTGGCACATCAGAAAAGCTCATTAGCTATATCAAAGACCGTCCGGGTCATGATCGTCGTTATGCAATAGACGCTAACAAGATACACAAGGAATTAGGTTGGTCTCCTTCAGTTACATTTGAGGAAGGTTTAAGTAAAACAATAGACTGGTACTTGAATAATGAAGAATGGCTGAACCATGTTACCAGTGGTAATTATCAAAAATACTATAACAACCAGTACGCAGGATAGTAGCGATCAAGAATAACTTATTCATACTATCAACTAACTACTTACTACTCTATGAAAGGTATAATATTAGCCGGCGGTTCCGGTACACGTCTTTACCCGCTTACCATTGCTGTTAGCAAGCAACTGATGCCGGTTTACGATAAACCAATGATCTATTATCCTCTATCAACCTTGCTGCTGGCAGGTATCAGGGAAATACTCATCATTACTACCCCTGATGACCAGGCGGGCTTTAAAAAGCTCCTGGGCGATGGCTCTTCTATTGGCTGTTCTTTTGAATACGTGATCCAACCCAGCCCAGATGGTCTGGCGCAAGCTTTCATTTTAGGTGCCAATTTCATTGGCAATTCCCCTGCAGCTTTGGTTTTAGGTGACAATATATTTCATGGCTCTGGTATGGGTACAATGCTGAAAAGCAAGTCCAATCCCGATGGCGCTGTGGTATTCGCCTACCAGGTGCACGATCCGGAAAGATATGGTGTGGTTGAATTCGATAAGAGCTTCAAGGCTTTAAGCATTGAAGAAAAACCTGTAAAACCTAAGTCTAACTACGCGGTTCCTGGCCTGTATTTTTACGACAACAACGTGGTACAGTATGCTAAAGACATGAAACCATCACCCCGTGGTGAATTAGAAATAACAGATATTAACAAGATTTACCTGGAAAACAATAAGCTGGAAGTAGGGGTGCTGGATAGGGGTACAGCATGGCTGGATACTGGAACGTTTGACTCTTTGATACAAGCCGGGCAATTCATTGAAGTGATTGAAAAACGCCAGGGCCTTAAAATAGGCTGTATTGAAGAGATCGCATACCGCAACGGCTGGATAGGCGACGAGCAAATGGAAAAACTAGCAACTACTTATAAGAAAAGTGGTTACGGCGATTACCTGAAAAATTTGATAGGACATATTTGATTTCTTATTTTTTAATGATAAATTTTGACACTGCAATATCATTTATGATATTGCAATGTCATTTATAACGTGCCGCTTATGCAAAGCAACCATCCTACCGCGGTATTAATACTATCGGCAGGTTCTGTAAAAAATAAATACCAGTCATTTTCATTCCTATATAATAGTCCCGCACTGGTACCTATTGCTTCCAGGAGTAGTGTGTCTTTCATTGTCGATTTTTATAAAAGCCACCCTGTCAACATCTACCTGGTTATTAATAAAGAAGATGAACCCTTAGTATCTAAAGAGCTTGCCTATTATCAGGGGCTCAATATCATAACAATAGAAAACAGTACAGGGGTTAACCAAACACTTTCGCAGGCACTTAAAATAATAAAAGAAGATACTGTTGTGGTAAATGTGGTCACCACCATACCTACAGCCTACCCTCACATGAATACCGTTTTCATTGAGAACACGCTATCGGCTAGCAATTACTATTCAGGGATTATTACTGATGGTGATCAAACTATTTATAAATTTAAGAAGGATGACAATATACTGCCATTCCATGCATTTACTGGCATTTTTCATGCAGAACGAAAATCCCTAACAGAAACAGTTGATAGCATAACTAACCAGACCGATCTGCTGGAAGTAGTAAAAAAAATAGGCGAAAGCACGATAATTAATTTTAAGGAATGTGAATGGATAGATACCGGCCATGAGATAAATTATGCTGATGCCCGTAAAAAACTCATGTCCAGCCGTTCTTTCAATTCCATATCTGTGGATAATCACTTAGGCATCCTTACCAAAAAAAGTAAAGAGAAAGTAAAACTGGCCAACGAGGTGAACTACGTAGCTATGTTGCCTGCTGCCTTACAGATATTATACCCACGCATATTACCCGGTGGCTATAAAGAGGGCGAGGTGATGATGGAATACTATGGGTATCCTAATCTTTCCGAATACCAACTATACCGTGCCATTGTTCCTGCACAATGGAAAAAAATATTTGATGGTCTGGGATATGCTCTTACATTCATGAGCAAATACAAATTTTCCATAGGGCTACAGGCTTTTGCTGATTTCTATTACGAGAAAACAATTAACCGGACAGACGAATATTTGCTACAATTGCCACAAGATGATGTTCTGATAACTGCAAAACAGCTTAACATCAATGGATTGATATGTAAAAACTACACCCAGCTGGTACCACTAATAAAGCAAAGAATACAATCTTTGTATAGCGAAGATGATTTCAGCATTATGCATGGCGACTTCTGTTTTAACAACATATTGTACGATACTTTTAGCAACACAATAAAACTGATAGACCCCCGTGGAAGCTTTGGCAATAATTGTATTGGCATTTACGGCGATAGAAAGTATGACATTGCCAAGCTCCTGCATTCCACCGCAGGCCATTACGATTATATGGCCAATAATCTGTTCCAATATTCACAAAACGGAGTAGAAATTAGTTATAGCTTTCCATTACGCAGCAATTCAGACTTATTATTGGAATATAGTAAAACACTAATGGCAGAACAGCAGGCAAAAGAAAATGACATCATGTTTATTGTAGGCTTACTATTTTTGTCTATGTGCCCGTTGCACAGGGAAAACCCACCCCGGCAAAAGCTGATGTACACCCACGGGCTTTACTTTATTAATAAATATTTATAGACAAACAATGACAAGAATTTGTATAGACCTTGACGGTGTGATATGCGATTTTAAAAAAGAAGGCGAGACCTATGCAGATGTAAGGCCTATACCGGACGCTATCGAAAAACTAAAAGAACTGCGCGCCAATGGCCACTACCTTATTATACATACTGCCCGCCACATGAAAACATGCGAGGGCAATGTAGGGCGTGTAATTAGCAAAGTAGGTGCTGTAACCCTGCAATGGCTGGCAGACCACAATGTAGAATATGACGAAATATATTTTGGCAAGCCATGGGCGGAAGTATATATAGATGATAATGCATTAAGGTTTACCAATTGGCAAAATATAGAAGGTGATGGCAGCAACCTGCCGCGTTCTACAGAAAGTAAAAAACACATAGAACAGCAATGAACTTTGTAATACCTATGGCTGGTCGTGGCCAACGCTTTATAGATGCCGGATATGAAGTGCCTAAAATGCTGATAGAGGCACATGGTAAAACCCTGCTGGAATGGAGTATAGACTCCTTGCCGCTGGAACTGTGCACCAATATGGTATGCATACTACTGCGCGAGCACGAATTGCAACACAATTTATCGAGCATTATTAAAGACAAATATGGCCACCGCGTAAATATTAGTTTCCATTATCTTGATGGGGTTACTCAAGGACAAGCCGAGACCGTTTACCTTGCAAAAGATCTGTACAATATGGATACAGATTTGGTCATATTCAACATCGATACTTATTTCCATTCTCACACGTTGAGCGATGCTTTGCAAAGAACAGATACAGATGGTGTACTGGGTGCCTTCAAGAGCGTGGAGAATCGGTTTAGCTTTGCTGTTACAGATGTTGATGGGCATGTGCTGAAAACCGCTGAAAAGGAAGTTATATCAAACAACGCCCTCACAGGCCTGTATCATTTTAAACACGTGCAGGATTTTCTGGAAACAGCAGAATACCATTTCAAAAACGACATAAGGGTGAATAACGAATACTATATAGCCCCTATGTACAACTATCTTATAAGCAAAGGCAAAACATATACTATTGACCAGGTTGACAATCATCATATTTTGGGTACACCTGGCGAACTTATAAAATTTACTGAAGTCGCTTATGATACTCTTTAGCATACCTGTGCATGAGCAACCAGATGTTATTGTTAACCAGGTCGAAAATTTTACGTGGTTCAATCCAGATTGCAAGATCGTTTTGCACGTTTCAGGCTGGATGAGCAAGGCCGATGTAAAAGAAATGCATAATAAGCTTTCCAGATATAGCCATGTATTTATAAATGATACGCGGTTGTGGTCGGGCCATATGGATGGCACCCAATTAAAAATGCATGTGGTCAATTGCCTGTATGCCCAAAGGAATAATATAGATTACGATCATTTTTGCATCAATGCGAGCAACGATATGTTCGTAAAAAGTGGCTTGCAAGATCATATCAGTAGCTACGATACGGGTAATCTCTTTAAAAATGAACAGCAACAAGTGCAAAAAGATTGGGATGAATTAAAGCATGCCAAAAACGATCCCCTCTTACAAAAGATCATGAAGAAGCATGAACTCCAATCTATATACAGCTCGCAGGTGGAGGGTAGCTTCTATAAAAAGGAGATAATGGATACCATGGTGAAATGGATAATGGAGGACGGATATTATGAGATACCCGGTATATACGCTCATGGCACGCACCGTTTAAATAACAGACTTGCACGCAATATCATTTATTATATTATTAAACCTACCATTAAAGGGATGCTTTACGTTAAGGAAGAGATATACTTCCCTACCCTTTGTCAGAATTTGTTCTCTACTATTTTATACTACAATTATTGCTATATCAACTGGGAGAATGGCCTTAAAATAACCAAAGAAGAAATAGATTTGATAAGGAGCGGTGATACCGACCAGTTACCTTACAAAAAATTCATCCCCTATCAGGAAAAACCGCCATTATTTTGCGTAAAACGGGTGGATAGGGTGCTAAGCGATCCTATCAGGCAATATATTACCGGTTTGCAGTCATAATGTCATATCCCACCTGATTTGCAATATCTGCCCGGTTTTTGCTATTCCTAATTCAATTAGTTTAGTTTTTTATACATGCACCTAATAATGTTTTACCTGCAGCCTTTTATAGCTGCATTTACGGGTTGGTTTACCACATGGATTGCCATCTACATGCTGTTTCATCCCCGCGAACCCAAAAGGTTCTTCGGCATTACTATACAGGGTATCTTTCCCAAAAGGCAGAAACAGTTTGCAGCAAAACTGGGTGCAGTTGTTGCCAATGAGCTGCTGCATTTTAATGATATCGCGGCCCTCATAAAAGATCCGGACCAATTAGCCGACCTGAAACCCGGCATAGAAGCCCATGTAGATACATTTTTGCATGTCAAACTTAAAGAAAAACTTCCGGTGATCTCCATGTTTGTGGGAGAGGGTATGCTCAGTAAAATAAAAGAAGGCTTGATGGAAGAGATAGACCTTTTATTACCCGAGATCATCACCAAGTACACCGATAACCTCACCCAAAAGGTGGATATAGAACAGATGGTTACTGAAAGAGTATCTAACTTTTCTTCAGACAAACTGGAGGAAATACTGGCCGCTGTGATGAGCAAGGAATTTAGGTTTGTAGAGTTGGTAGGTGGGGTGCTGGGATTTGTGATCGGTCTCATACAAATGGGCCTTTCATTTCTATGATTTACGTCATGTTTAACGGTTAATATGTTGCAATAATTGAGGGATATCGTAATTTTGATGAAACTAACTTAAATGCCACATTATTATTCGTTAGGCAATATACCCCATAAGCGCCATACGCAGTTTCGCAAACCCGATGGCACTTTATATTCAGAGCAATTATTTAGTACAGAAGGCTTTTCATCCAATTCTTCATTACTATACCATCTTCATCCCCCAACGCAGATCATCAGAAGCGGTGAACCCGTGAATATAGCCCCCGTTGCAGCTACAGAGAATCTGCTGAAACACCGCAGCTTTAAAGGTTTTGACATAAAGCCTGGAGGTGATTACCTGGAAAGCAGGAAGATTGTTCTTTTCAATAACGATGTTCAGCTTACGCTTGCCGCACCCAAAACGGGTATGGCCGATGACGTATTCTATAAGAATGCAGATACCGACGAAGTACTGTTTATTCACGAAGGTAAAGGGACTTTAAAAACACAATATGGTGAGTTAGCGTTTGGTTATGGCGACTATGTTGTTATTCCACGTGGTACTATATACCAGGTGTCGTTCGATACAGAAGACAATCGGTTGTTTATTATCGACTCTTTTAGTCCTATTGTCTTTCCAAAGCGATATTTATCGAAATATGGTCAGTTGCTCGAAAACTCACCCTATTGCGAGCGCGACCTACGCAAGCCAGAGAATCTACAAACACACGACAAGAAAGGTGAATTCCTGATACAGATAAGAAAGAATGGGTTGCTCTACCCTATTTGGTATGGCTCACATCCTTTTGACGTTATTGGTTGGGATGGCTGCGAATACCCATACATAATCAGCATTCATGATTTCGAACCTATAACGGGTCGTGTGCATCAGCCGCCGCCAGTACATCAAACTTTCGATGCGCATAACTTTGTTATCTGTTCGTTTGTACCTCGTTTATTTGATTATCACCCGCAATCGATTCCGGCTCCATATAACCACAGCAATATAGACAGTGACGAAGTACTTTACTATGTAGATGGCGATTTCATGAGCCGTAAGCATGTAGAGCGTGGCATGATAACTTTACATCCTGCAGGTATTCCGCACGGTCCTCACCCCGGTACTGTAGAGAAAAGTATTGGCAAAGCCGATACTAAAGAACTAGCAGTGATGGTAGATACCTTTCATCCTTTAAAACTCACTAATGCTGCTTTGGGCATTGAAGATGACCGGTATATGATAAGCTGGATAGAGTAACACTAAAAACAAAAAATAACACCCCAATATATTTCTTCAAAATTTTAATTCATACTCATGGAGACGCTAACAACCAGCCAGAAAATGAAGACAGCGCAGGATTTCCTGCCTATTAACGGTACAGATCATGTTGAGCTGTATGTAGGGAACGCTAAGCAAGCTGCCCATTTTTACAAGTCCGCTTTCGGATTTAAGACCGTCGCATATGCAGGACCTGAAACAGGCATGAGAGATATTGCATCGTATGTATTGCAACAAGGTAAGATACGTCTGGTACTTACTACTCCTTTAAAATCTTCAAATCCAATATCTGAACACATCTTCAAGCATGGTGATGGTGTAAAGATTCTGGCCCTGTGGGTAGATGATGCCTACAAAGCTTATGAAGATACAGTAGCACGTGGTGCAAAAGTGTACATGGAGCCCAAAACTCTTACCGATAAGAATGGTGAAGTACGCATGAGTGGCATCTATACTTATGGCGAAACAGTGCACCTGTTTGTAGAACGTAAAAACTACAATGGTGTTTTCATGCCGGGTTACGAGCCATATACTAGCGATTACAATCCTGAAGATACTGGCCTACTGTACATAGACCATTGCGTAGGCAATGTGGGTTGGAACCGCATGAACGATACCATCAAATGGTACGAAGATGTAATGGGCTTTGTAAATATCCTTTCTTTCGATGATAAGCAGATTAATACTGAGTATTCTGCACTCATGAGCAAGGTAATGAGTAACAATAATGGTTACGTTAAATTCCCGATCAATGAGCCGGCTGAAGGAAAGAAAAAATCTCAGATAGAAGAATACCTGGACTTTTACGAAGGTGAAGGTGTACAGCATATTGCAATAGCTACCAACGATATTGTAAAAACTGTTCGCGCACTAAAATCACGTGGTGTTGAGTTCCTGAGCGCTCCACCAAATGCATATTACGAAGACATGCAGGCACGTGTAGGTAAAATAGATGAAGATATTGCCCCGCTGCAGGAACTGGGTATATTGGTAGATTGTGATGAAGAAGGTTACCTGCTTCAGATATTCACCAAACCGGTTGAAGATCGCCCAACCCTGTTTTTCGAGATCATACAGCGTAAAGGTGCCCAGAGCTTCGGCGCAGGCAATTTTAAAGCATTATTTGAATCTATTGAACGTGAACAGGCCAAACGTGGTAACCTGTAATGTAAAGTATATCGTTCTTGAACGCCTCCTAAACAGGGAGGCGTTTCTTTTATCATTTAATAGGTAGCTATTGCTTTATAAAGCGCGCAGTGGCTATTTTATTATTCATTGTGGTTTTTAGCAAGTAGATTCCATTGGCAAGATGATCAACAGGTATTACTAAAGATGTCTCAGAAGTACTCAACTCCTTTACTATTTGTCCCAGAGTATTTAATATCCTGATCTCTTTCATTCCAGCATTATTATTCTCATAGTGTACAGAAATACTGGCTGTGGCTGGGTTTGGCACTATACTTACATCAGTACGGTTAGCTATACCTGGTATACCCGTGTTTCTTATATCATTAAACACAAGTTCCATCCTGTACCTGCCTTGCGATGCAGTATCAGTATTTACGGTGAAGGGATAATTTACACCATCACCAAGTAATACATACACATTAGTGTATGTGTCATGCAGGTACACAATCTTATTGGTGGGCAATGAGTATCCTGTAACTGCAAGATTATAATTTAGCTGCGGCAGCGATCTTATACCTAAAGACACCACACCGCCATCGGCTATGCTATCTCCATCACGTGTATCTACATTCAGCAATACATTATCTGCCGATATAGAATATAAGTCAAACTGTGCATTCGATATTTTATCAAGATCCCCGTTATCTCCTGCCTTTGCACTGGTGCCGGCTTTAAATTGCAGCCCCCAGGTATCCCATATGCTGTTCTCAAAAAATGTAGTCAGCTCAAGCGTAGGCGTATTATTGGTAACCTTAAACAGGTTATTTGCAGGCGTACTTCCAGTTTTAGCAGATTCGAGAAAAGTAAGTATTATATCAGATGTTGTTGGATTGTGAGCCAGAAAAGCACCATTTATAGGTATCACAGTACTCGGGGAAACAGAAATATATTGTGATCCATTGGTCGATAAAATACCTCCGTTCTGCCCTGCCGGGTTAACGATCTCAAATGCATCAAGACTATCATAGTTAGTAATGCCACTTATAGTTATCTGGGAGGGTAAAGGATTGCAAATCAGGTTCCAACCACCTGCTGGTACCGTTTCTGTAACCCCGCCTGTATTTACAAAACCGGTAGTAACCATAGTAATGCTAGAGGGAGTATAAATGCCGCCACTGCATCCTTGTCCGGTTGCACCACGTACGAATGCAAGTATTCCATTGGAATGAGTACTACCCGAACTAGCAGAAGGAAAGGTACTACTCCCTATCGCTGTCACGCCCACATACGCCGGCGTTGTTCCGGGAGTGTAATTATAAATGGAGGGATTATTGCTGGTACATGGCCCTATATTACCAGCAGTAAGTCCTGTAATATCAAAAAAACTGCCTAGAGCAGATATGTTCTGACTGGAAGTATATGGGTGTCCCAGCAAACGGTAACCACGTTGGCCATTTAGTTGTGTTTCTATTACTACCTTCCCCGTTATTGTTCCGTTCATTGTACCAATGCGCGCACCGGGCATTAATATCAGACTATCATTAGTTATAAGCGTACTGCCCGATGCTACCGATATTGCCCTTCCTGCAGCTACCGCTATTTTTGCGTTTACACTATGCCCGGTAATAGCAAAAGATGTATCTGCTATCACTCTAGAGCCTGTACCAGATACAGTCCAGTCTGCACTAAGTACACCAGTATTATTATTAGTTAAGTGATACGTTTTACTGTTCCCTGTAAAATTGTTGGGGTGCGTACCACTCCCATCTGTATGCCTGCCAAAAGTTGTGGTGCTGTTGATATTGCCCGTAGCTGCAGAATAGAATCTGGTATCATTAAAAATAAGTTCCATCCTGAAGTTACCATGAGACCCTGTATCTGAGTTAACGGAGAAAGTATAAGTAACCCCATTGCCCAGCAGCAGGTAAGTGCTTGTGTACTTATCATGCAGGTACACTGCTTTATCTGTAGGTAGCGAATCCTGAGTCACTGTAATAGTATAGGTATATAATGGCACAGAAGTAATACCTAACCGTACAACATCGCCGTCAGCCATACTGTCTGCGTCGCGTGCATCTACGTTCAACGCTACATTGTCGCTCGAAAGAGAATATATATTAAATTGAGCATTCGATATTTTGTTCAAGTCACCATTATCTCCTGATACTTCACGAGTACCCGGTTTCATCACAAAATCCCAATCATCCCAGAACGAGCTGTTGTGTGTTACAGTAAGCACAAGCTTTGGGTAAACAATCGTTTGTGCAACAATCTTTACGGACAATGCAGATAGCAAAACAAGACAAAGCAAAATTACGCGGGATAGGCTCATCAAAACTTTATTGCGTAAAAATATTTTTATACATATCGTATTGTAAAACATCAAATTTAGGTATAAAACTATTCCAGAAAATAAAATTTATAAGTTAATTTAATGGTTAATCTGGCAGTAGTTGCAGGTATAAACTTAACTCTGATGCACCATTCTTTTTCCAATAGAATTATGTTATTTTTATAGGGTTATTTTACCTTTACCGTAAATAAAAAAAGCCGAACAAAATTTTATTTTTATTGTCTTCCTCTGTGTACTTTTAACCGTTATATTATATAGTAAGCAATAGATTATTAATTATCGTAGTGGATGTTACAAGAATTTATAACAGTTGCCTACGCTGATGACCATGCTTTAGTAAGAAATGGCATCAGCAGTATTTTGAATAATGTTGGCGGTATAAAAGTGGTCATTCAGGCTCGCCATGGTATAGAGTTAATATCTAAGATTCAAAATGCTCCGGAGCTGCCAGATATTTGCCTTTTAGATATTAATATGCCAGAGATGGATGGTTTTGAAACTATCCTCAATTTGAAGAAAAACTGGCCACAAATGAAAATATTAGTACTTACAGTTTTTGATTCAGATCTTTATATCACAAGGATGATAAGGTATGGAGCTAGTGGTTATTTACTAAAAAGCAGCGACCCTGAAGAGTTAAAAGCTGCTTTGATCAGTGCTTATAAGTCAGGTTATTATTATGCCGATGCCAATACCAATGAATTGATGGAGCAAGTAAAAAACAAAGAAATTGCAATGCCCGTTGTTTCTGATGGTGAGGCCTTATTTTTAAAATACATATGCACAGAAAAAAGCTATGTAACTATTGCTGAAACTTTAGATACATCTCTTGAAACTATAAATAGCTACCGGGATAGTATTTATCAAAAATTTGAAATGAATAACCGAACCAATCTTGCTTTATTAGCAATGCAACTCGGAAAAGCCGATATTGAAACAAAGTAAAAAGTAGTTTTGAACTCTCTCTCAAAAATCAATACTTATGAAAAAGTTACAACGGTTACTTATTGTTATTGCAGGTTTCAGTTTTATAACATCATGCTGCCACCCCGCCCCACCCACAAACTGCTCAGCGCAGGCCGACTATCAAAAAAGAAATATGGGCACCGGACATAGACCTGGTAATGGTGCAGCAAGCTCTGCGTTCATCCCAATGGATTCTGCAAATAAAATGATAGGTAGTTACCTGGCAAGTGTAAATGCTCCCGCTACTGATACTGCCTTAGACTGCGTTATTGTAGATGCCGATATGCTAAGATCCTATCTCAACGACACATGCAACGGTAAAATCAAGAATGTAAAACTAATGCTTGCTCATACACTCAATTATATCAATACAGGTCATGGGGGACAGTATGCCGGTTATCAGCCAAATGCGCTTACAATAATTGTATCGGGATACGATGCCACAGGAAATTACGTTTTGGCGGCAGGAAATACAGTGCTTGATCAAGGTCAACCATGCCCATCATATTGTCCGCCCGCCGGAGCTGCAAACAATAATATGATTATCTCAAGTCCAAGAAAGCAGTAAACACATTGTCTTTCTACTTTGTATATGTATATTTATTCCTGTTACTTGTAGCTGCAATTGTTTCCGTTGTGCGGTTTACAGTTGTAGATCAGGCTGCAAAGGTTTTTTGTATTCTGATGGTATGCACATGCGTGTCTGAAATTTTGGCTCTCTATGTTTCTTACGTATTTCGTAATAATCTTGCAGTGTTTGCTGTATTCGACATCATACAAATGGTATTAACGTGTTTGTATTTTAACTATAGCATAGACATATTCTATAAATGGAATCTTGGAATTCATTTTGGAGCTGTTTCTGTTATACTAGGTATTTTAAATATTCTGTACCTGCAACCTATAAACACGTTTAATACATACTTTCTCATATACGAATCTTATACTATCATTGCCATGTCATTATTTTCATTTTTCCGTCTACTCTTGATGCATGAGCAATTAAAAATAAAATATTATATACATTTTTGGATACCAGTATGTCTTGTCTTTTTGTGGAGTGCAACGCTATCCAGCAGAGTGCTTAACGATTATTTCATGAAAAGACAGGTAAGTTATTTATGGATCATGGAACTTATTGTGCTGTCAATTAATATACTAGTTTACAGCTCTATTGGTTTTTTATACTACTACTACCCCAAAATGAAAGAAAAATGCTAGCTGACAAGTATATATTACTTGTATTTATTTGTGGTACTGTGTTGTTTGTATTGTTCGTTTTCTTTCTCATAGCTTACCTGCTGGTGCAAAAGAATAAACAGAATGTTTTTCATTTGGAAAAACAACGTATGATATATGACCATCAGAACAAATTGCTAAACACCAAATTGGAAGAGCAGGAGCTGGTGATGGAGCAAATATCCAAAGAGATACATGACAACCTGGGGCAGGTGCTCAGCTTCCTAAAAATGAATACGGGCATGATCAGGAAAATGGCCGTTACTGAGCAACAGGAAGCCTTGGTGGATAAGCACGCAGAATTACTTACCCAGCTAATAAAAGACATACGGAACATAAGCCATACACTTAATAGTGATTATATTAAAGGTAAAGGACTACATGAAATTTTAAAATCCGAGTTTGAATATCTGAATGCCACAAGAAACATTAGGTGTAATGTCGAAGTCACCGGTTCCCAGAATCTGGTAAGTCCTGAAAAACAACTTATCATATACAGGATTGCACAAGAAGCAGTGCACAATACCGTAAAGCATGCCATGGCAACAGAAATTTCCATTATCCTTAATTTTGGCACTGAAGAGCTAATAATGCTTGTTAAAGACAATGGTGTTGGCTTTGACAAAGAAAAAATATTTTCCTTTGACGGAATTGGCTTTATAAACATGTTCAACCGGGCAAAACACCTTAATGGGCATCTGGATATACAGTCAGAGAGAGGCAATGGTTGCACTATTACACTCATCGCAAAATATTCTGACAATAATGCCGATCTCGAACGGGAAGATTTTTCACATTAGCAGTTGTGCCTCAAGCAATGGAGAATTACAGCACACTCAATCGCTGTACTTCTCTATTGCCCTCTCCATCTGTAATAGACAAAGTGTAAACGCCTGCAGGAAGAGATAAGTGTACCTTTGCGCTTCCACCCATAAACTGTATGGGTTTCATCCACATCTGCTTTCCGCTCATGTCATACATCTCAAGTTGTATGTTGCCGGCAGGCCCCTCTATAGTCATTTCATCATATGCAGGATTAGGGTATATTTTATAATTGTTTTGGATAATTATACTGCCTACGCCCAGCCCTATAGCATTGGTCAGCAATGTATCAGGGTTAGTACATACACAATTACTATGTATATACAGGCTTATTTTATCGCCTTTATTTAGCCTGTACGATTCATAAGAGCTTGAATTTGCTCCAGGTATATCTGTACCGTTTAAGCGCCATTGGTAAAGAAGGCAATTACTGCTGCCTGTGGTTATTGCAGTAAAAGTAACCAGTGTCCCGGGGTTATATGCTTGCGGGTAAACTGTTATTGTCACAGGCGGGGCATGCAATACTTGCACACTCACTTTAATACTGTTGCTGATTGCTGTATGTATCGGTTGGCATGCAGCAGTGCTCACCACACTGCATTGTATTACATCATTGTCTCGCAGACTGCTGCTGCTATATGTATTTGTTGTGCTTCCTACCACGGTGCCATTCAATGTCCATTTATAAACAGGGTTGCCTACATTGTTTGTAGTAGCCATAAATGTTGTCATATCGCCCGTACAAACCGTGTCCTTCGCTGTAGATATATGTATGGTTGGTGTACCACCAGAAGGTATAATAGCAACAGGTACGGTAAGTGATGTAAAACATCCGCTCAACGATAACAAAAGGGTATAGGTACCGTTGGCTGCCGTTGTAACTGGGTGTATAACCGGGCTTGGTAAATTGCTGCCAAACCCATTAGGGCCAGTCCACGTAAAGGCCACTCCTGCTGGGGTAGCTGTACCGGTAAGCTGTAGTGTATCATTTGCACATACAGGACTATTGCTACTTGCTGTACCAGCCGGCGTTTGCGTCACAGTTACTATAGTGCCACCTGTTAATGATGCACAACCATTCAGAACCGCTTTTGCCGTATAGCTGCCGGTAGCCGCAGTGCTGGTATTATTGACGGTTGGGTTCTGCTGCAAAGAGCTAAAACCATTTGCCCCACTCCAGATATAATTAACTCCAGCAGTAGTACTACTGCACCCTAGGTTCAGAGGTGTGCCCGAACATAACGGACTGTTGCTGGTAAGCACCGGTGCCGCTGGTGTCGGTTTTATAATAACCGTTAATGTATCATTAACTACACAGGTATTGTAAGACACAGCAACTGCATACTTACCCGCATTTGAAACGGTAGTGTTAATAACATTAAAATTTTGCTGCACACTATTAGCACCCGCCGGGCCATACCAGGCGTACGTGACAGCAGGCGTTGATGAGTTAGACACCAGCTTAAGTGTGTCCCCGACACATATGGGGCTGTTACTGCTATAAGTAACATTTGCAGGCCCTACGTTTACAGTTATATGGGTGGTATCGCTGGCACTGCAACCATTAAGCGTTGCCTTTACAATATAGTAACCTGAGTCTGCAAGCGCAACCCCCCGTGTTGCATTTTTCATAGCTGAATTAAACCCTGTCGGCCCGCTCCATGTATAAGTAGCGCCGGTAATACTAAGTGGATTAAAAGTTACAGTGGTCCCCGAACAAACGAGGCTGTTGCTGCTAATAACAGGTTTAGCAGGTGCCGCATTCAGTTGTATAGTTATAGCTTCTACGGCAGGACACACTGCATTGCTGGTGGTAAGTATATAGGTTCCTGCATTTATAGCAGAAGCATTGGGGATCACCACACTTTGCTGTGTACTGGCATACCCTCCGGGTCCTACCCAGCTATAGCTTATGCCAGGCAATGGAGGCAGACATATAATTTTAAGTGTGTCTCCCATACACACAGGACTGCTATAAGTTGCTTGCGGTGCAGCCGGCGGTGTTGCAACAGTTACATAAATACTATCCTTAGCCGTGCAGCCACCATTAGTTGCAGTTACCACATATCGGCCGCTATCTGCATATGGTATATAGGTAATAGAAGTATTCTGGATACTGGAATAATAGCCATTAGGTCCCATCCATGAATATTGTACACCTGTTGTAGCAAGGCCAGTAGTTAAGTTTATTGTACCACCATAGCAAGTGTGTTCTGTATCTGCCATAGTAAGTACAGGACGGGCGAGCACCTTCACATTCACAGTATCTGTTAAAGAACAAATGTTACCCATGTTTACAGAAAGGGAATAACTACCGGCGTTAGAAATAATGGCATTGGGTATAGCAATGCTGCTTGTGCTGTTACTATAGCTATTGGGCCCCGTCCAGTTATAAATAATTCCGGGGTTAGGTGCATAACCAGTAAGCTTCAGGCTGTCACCTATGCAAATGGATGTATTTCCTGTTACCAATAAACTGCTAGGCGCTGCAAGTATAACAATATGAGTAGTATCGGCTGCTGTACAGCCATTTAGAGTAGTTGTTACAATATACATACCGGTATCAGCAAAGGCCGCAGTAGTTATTACAGGGTTTTGCGTATTGCTGTTAAAGCCACCAGGTCCCACCCAATGCCATGTAATGCCGCTACTCGCGTCGGTTCCCGAAAAGTTTATAGCTGCGCCCAGACATATAGGATTATTGCTACCAGCAACTGGTTTAACGGGCGATTGTTTTACAACAATGTTTACTGTATCAAGCGCAACGCAGTTTGTTGTAGAATCCAGCACATGCAATATATACTTTCCAGAATCAACAAAATTTACATTTATAAACTGTAGGTTACCTGCTCCAAAATTGATTCCGGCAAGATTGGTCCACGAATAAAGTATATGGGGTGGATACGGAAAGGTACCAACTATTGCCCATCCGCTGCTTCCTGTACACAATGGACTATAATTGGTTAGTGCAGGTATAGCGGCAAGAGCGTGAATCGCAATATGCACACTGTCGCGCACAGCACATCCATTGTGGGTAACTACTACTTTGTATTCACCACTATCTGCATATTGCGCATTGCCAATAACCGGATCCTGCAATGACGAAGAGAACCCATTAGGCCCAGTCCAACTATAACTAAGAGTTCCTGTTGTGGCAGAAGCTGTACTAAAGCTAATAGGCTGACTAAAGCAGCCATTACTACCCGTTGTTGTAAGCGATGCAGGAAAGGTGCTTATACTAATATCTACAGTATCATGCAAAGTACATCCTGGTGTAGATTCGGTCAGGTAGTATTTACCAGAGTCTGTATAAACAGAATTTCCCTTAATGATCTTACCATTCGATGATGTGAAACTATTGGGCCCTATCCAACTATAAGTAATACCGCTGGCCGAATCACTTGGAATTATTTTAATCGTATCACCCACGCATATGCTACTAGCAACATTTACAGGCGCTCCAAGCGTTGTAATAACAATGCTACCGCGCCCCACACAACCAGATGTATCGGTAACCGCTACACTATAGGTATATGATGAACCACTTAAACCCGGTGTTGCAGTATAAGATACAGATGTGGCACCCAATATTGCTGAGCCATTCAACTTCCATTGGTAGGTACAAGTAGTAGAAGCAGGCACAGACAACATGATTGTACTATTAGCACAAAGCACTGATGATCCTGTAGATGTCGTAATAGTTGCATCTGGCTTGGTTAGTGTAACAGTGGCAGTATCAGTAGATATACTTGAACAAACAACAACAGGATTGGTATTTGTAAATATCGTGTTTAGCGTATAGAGGTATGTACCATGCTGAAGAGTTGTATCTGTAGCATAAGTTGTGCTTGTTGCTCCCGGTATTATTATTCCGTTTCTATACCATTGATAGGTAGCCCCAGTAACACTTGAAGCAGTTAAAGTAGTACCAGTGCACGTGCTTATGCTGCTGGGGGAAATGGTAGATGGACTAGGGGTAATATATACATTAACCGTATGCAAATTAGATTGACCCAGTAATGAATATGGAGAGCTCATTGAATAAGCCTGCACTCTATAAATGCCCGATGTTGTAGGATAGTTAGTATAGGTAAACGTGCTACCAAATGTGCCTGTTGTATTTGCAAATGTTACATATCCGTTCCCATTTCCATTATCATACTGAAAATCTAAGGTAACAGCTGAAGATGTAGCGAATCCAATACTGGCGGTCAGGGTTACTGCCGAACCCGAACAGATATTTGATGTTGATGTTGATAAACTTATCCCACCAATTTGTGCCGCTGTTTTTTCAATACTACAACAACATAAAATGATGATAAATAATAAGCACCTGAATTGTTTTAACGAACATTTCATTAGATAAGTTTTATGGGTGATATGAAAGTAGTAAATAATATCGATTTATCTATATCATCTCTAACTATTTATATGCACAAAACTCACCAACCTAAAGGGGGTGCAATCCTTATCTCTTCTCTAACAGAAATAACATTTTAAGTTTGCAAATTGCTAGTAGCATTAAGCCATAACTGTAATCCCACTCAGGTCAAGCTCCATACCTTTTAAAGCATAAAAAATATTTTGTAGCTGGTGCAAGTATTTGCAGGTATAATGAAATTCTTTCTGATCTTCAATATATCTCACCTCTCCTTCAGCGTACATAAAGGTGCAGCTGCCTTTTTCATTGCTAACATCCAATCTTGACTGTACAAAACCCGCCTGAGCAACAATGACAGGGGTGAGTGCAACAGGCTCTAATTCTTCCAGGCTTCTGAAAACGACACCTTTCGGTATAGGACCGTCTTCAAAATATTCTACTCTATGATCTATATTGGGCGATACATAACCAATTTTATCGGGCAGTATAGCCGCTATTTCTATGTGGAGCGTAGGCAACGTTATTGCCGCATCTTTAAGAGCAGGATTCCAACAAATAATATTGCCTAACCTGTATTCTGATGGATTAATCATAGGTTGTTTAAAGGTATAACAATAAAACAGGAATTAAAACTCAACAAAACCATTGCAGCACAAGTAGTTGTAACAGAATGGCACGATTTTATACTTGCCGTAAAGTATATACTCACCTATGGATAGAAACCTTGCTAGTTTTTCGTGCGACCTAAAAGGCAATACAACACCTTTCCCACATTTCTGGGAGCATACTGTGGGTAGCGACCACGCGCTTATGGCCCTGCGTGCCGACTGGCAACGAGACCTCAAACGTTGTCACGATGAACTCGGGTTTAAATATGTGAGATTCCATGGCATACTAGATGATGATATGAGTACACTCATAATGGAGAATGACCAGTTGGTGTACTCATTTTTTAATGCCGATCAAATATTCGACTACCTGCTTTCTATAGGAATGCGCCCATTTGTTGAGCTATCATTTATGCCTTCTATGCTGTCTTCTGGCAATGATGTTGTTTTTAAATATAAAGGTTGTATAAATCCTCCAGGCGATATAAATGCATGGAATATACTTATCAGTAAGCTTGTAACACATTGCGTGGATAGGTATGGCATAGAAGAAGTGAGCCTGTGGATGTTTGAGGTATGGAATGAGCCCAACCTGGATGTTTTTTGGAAAGGCACACAAGCTCAGTATTTCGATCTGTATCTGAACACCGCTACAACAATAAAAAAAGTCAATAGCGCCCTTCGCGTAGGCGGACCCGCAACAGCAGCCAATGATTGGATACCTGCTTTTTTAGACTTTTGTAAAAAGAACAATGCACCTGTTGACTTTGTTTCTACCCACCACTACCCTACAGATTCTTTTGGTAAACCTGGCGATGATACTATAACACAACTGGCCGAGAGCGAGCGGAGTATATTGCAAAAAGAAGCTGGCATTGCGAAAACAGAAGCCAGGGGCAAACCCTTATACTATACCGAATGGTGCACATCATCTAACCCTTTTGATGTGCTGCACGACCAGCCCTATGCCGCTTCGTTTATAATAAAAACAGTTATAGAAGCGCAATCTCTTGTAAACGGGTACAGCTATTGGACGTTTTCAGATATTTTCGAAGAAAAGTATTTCTCTTCCATACCTTTTCATGGTGGTTTTGGCTTAATGAACATATACGGCATACCTAAACCTTCTTACCGTGCGTTTGAAATACTGCACCAATGTGGTGATACGCAATTGACTGTAGATGGTAAACATGATACTGTTGATGTATGGTTGTTTAAGAAAGACAATACTTACAATATTATAAGCACCAATTGGGCGCTGCCCCGGCACTATATAGATACTGAAAGGGTGCGTATAAAACTGCTGAATGCCGGCAGGGTAAAGAATGCCAGTGTAAGATATATAGATGACAACAACAGTAACGCACCAAAAGAATGGATAGACATGGGCAGTCCTGATAGTCTGTTACCCAAACAAGCGGAGCTATTGGAAGCAAAATCTAAGCTTGTTGCCGCCCCTATTGAAATAACTATTGAAGATGGTATAAATTATTTGGAAATAACATTACTGCCGCAGGCGACTGCTTGCGTTACTTTTGAAGTATATGAGTAAAGAAACACGCTATAAAAATATGTCTGGTGCTGGTAATGCTGGCACAGACCAGGAGATGCTAGCTGAACTGCAGCACGAAAGTATTAATTATTTCTTCCAGCAGGCCAACCCAGCTAATGGCCTTATTGCAGATAAAACAGATCTCGATTCGCCGGCAAGTATAGCCGTAGTGGGTATCGCGCTGAGCTGCTATATAGTAGCCGATAAACAAGGTTATCTCACTCGGCCTGAAGCTGCTAAGAAGACGCTGACTACATTACGTTTTTTCAGGCATGCACCTCAAGGTACGGGCCAATACGATACAGGATACAAGGGCTTCTATTATCACTACCTGCATATGGAAACCGGCCAAAGGGTATGGGAAAGTGAACTTTCTACTATCGATACGGCGTTACTAATTGTCGGTGCGCTCACCTCACGTGCCTACTTTGATCAGCAGAATGATGTGGAAACTGAAATAAGGGAAATAGCGGATGACCTGTACCGTCGTGTAGATTGGCAATGGGCATTGAATGGTGGCAGTACAATTAGTCACGGCTGGAAACCAGAAAGTGGATTTATCAACTACCACTGGAATACCGGCTATAGCGAAGCCATGATCTTGTATATACTGGCCATGGGGTCACCCACTTACCCCATTAGCGAAACCGGTTACAAAGAATGGACATCTACATTTGAATGGAAGGAATTATACGGCATTCATCATTTATATGCAGCGCCATTATTCATACATCAGTTATCGCACCTATGGATAGACTTTAGAGGAATACATGACGACTTTAACCGGAAGGTGGGTATAGATTATTTTGAGAATAGCAGGCGCGCCGTACATATACAGCAACAGTACGCCATTGAAAATCCGCTTGGGTTTAAAGGCTATGGAAAAACCTGTTGGGGACTTTCTGCGAGCGATGGACCCGGACCCGCCAAGCTGATTGTAGATGGCAAGCAGATTACTTTTTATAACTACATTGCCCGCGGTATCAACTGGACCGACGATGGGACATTATCTCCGTGGGCTGTAGCTGCTTCGTTGCCTTTTGCACCAGAGCTGGTATTAGAATCCTTACGCTATGGAATAGAGAACCTCAACACAATAAAAGGTGACTCTGGTTTACACGCGAGCTTCAACCCTACCTTCCCAGACAAGACAGACAAATTGAAAGGCTGGGTGTCACCACTCCAATTCGGACTTAACCAGGGGCCCGTAGTGCTGATGCTGGAGAACTACCACACAGGACTGATATGGGATGTGGTAAAGAAATGCTCCTATATAACAAAAGGGTTGCTGCGAGCAGGTTTTGGCGGGGGGTGGCTTGACAGTAAAAAAGAAAATAATGAGTAGCTGAAAAAAAAATACAACACCCTATATACTGCCCTCGTACATGGGGTATATATGAATCTAGATACTTAAAACAATGGCAACTGCCCGTTCTTTACTCTTCTAAAGGCTGTCAGGTTCCAGTCCATTTTAGTTTCGTTCAGGTGGTATTTCCGGCAATACAGATCGAACTGGGTCTTTATCAGTTCTGCAAATTTACCGTCACCTACTATGCGGTTGCCCCAGCGACTGTCATTCACATTCCCTTCATGGCAGGCGCATATCAGGTTCCATACTTTCTCTGCCCTGTCTGGGAATGCCTTGTGCAGCCAGTCATGAAATATACCACCTATTGCACCGTTCAGCCTCACTACAGTATAGCCTGCCCACTTGGCACCAGCTTCAGATGCTGCTTTCAGCACATCGTGCATGTGGTTATCATTCAATCCCGGTATCAACGGCGCATTCATTATGCCGGTAGGTATGCCTCTCTTCGATAGTGTTTCCACCACATTCAACCGCGACTTGTAGCTGGCAGTACGTGGTTCCATTTTCCTTCTCAGGTCTTCATCAAGCGATGTAATGGATGAGAATACCCGTACCAGGTTCAGCTTGGCCAACTCCTGTATAATATCAAGGTCGCGCAGCACCAGTGCGTTTTTAGAGAGTATGCCTACAGGGTTCCTGAAGTCCAGGCATATCTCCAGCAGGTGCCTGGTAATACGCATTTTGCGTTCTATTGGCTGGTAACAATCTGTATTGCCCGATAAGGAAATAACTGCCGGTTGCCAGTTCTTATTCTCAAAAAACTTGCGCAACAGGGCAGGCGCATTTTTCTTCACCACTATCCTGCTTTCAAAATCTACCCCGGCGCTGTAGCCCCAATACTCGTGGCTGTTACGGGCATAGCAGTATATACAACCATGCTCGCAGCCCTGGTAGGGGTTAGCACTGTACATCATGCCCACATCAGGGCTTTTTACTTCGTTTACAAGGGTCTTGCTATCGTCCAGTATATACTCTGTTTTCCGGGGTTCCTGCTCCCAGTCATCAATACCTTCTGCATGCTCCTGCACATAAGCTCCTTTTAAAAAACGGTTCTTGGGGTTGTATTGTGCTCCCCTTCCTTTCTCAAACCTGTCATTAGCCTGTTGGTTTACCATGTCTCCCGGTTTTATCGGTTATTCGTCATCTTCATCATCCTCAATAGCGTACTGGTTAAAGTTGTTGGCGTACATATCTTTTACCGATCCAAAACCAATGGCATCGCGCATTACCTTAGGTTCAAACAGCTCAGATGCCTTACGGATGATGTTCTTACCATAGGTATCCTTAATGTTATACACCGCCTTCCGCAACACGTCTTGCCGTATGTGGTTATCAAAAAGACTGTACTGTACGCACATGTCGCTGCTGAATTTTTGTATGCCCACCCCCATCTGCGCTACCTGGCTGGTAAATATGGTCTCTATATTCCTGTCGGCCTCCATCTGGTTTACCTTCTGTAGTATGTACCTGCGCAGTTCCATTGCATCCTGTACCGGCTGTGTAAACTTTATGGTTATGTCCCACGATGTATAGTTGTGATACCGGATAAAGAAAGAAGCCTCATTGCAAAACACACATTGTTTCACCAGGCGCTGCTCCAGCTTGGTACATAAAGAAATGAGCATACTATCCAGCGTTTGCCTCGACTCGCTCTGCTTACGCGATATAGTGCGGGTGGCACTCATAGTGCGGAAGTTGTTGGAATACAGATCTACCTCACCAAAGTTGAGCCGTGTATGCCAGTAATTGCCCACCACACCACCAAAAGCCTTGCGCAATAGTGCAGGTGAAGCATGCCGCATCTGCAATGGGGTCTTGATACCTATCATTTGCAGCCTACGTTCGTTGCGGCTGGCTATACCCGGCAGATCTTTAAGGGAAAGCTTTGCCAGTTGTTCATCAATATTCTCGCGGGTTATCTGTACCAGGCCATCGCGTTTTTGCAATTCTGTACCCAGCTTGGCCAAAAAGGAGTTCGGTGCAATGCCTATGGAACACTTCAGGTAATCCATTTTTTCATCTCTGGTAATATCGGCCTTTATTTGTCGGCCCAGGGCCAGCATATCCTTATATACCAACCTGTAATTGGTCAGGTTTAGGAGTGCCTCATCAATACTTTTCACCATCACATCGTTGCAATAGTGCTGCAGTATATCTACAATGCGGATGTGTAATTGACGGTACTTGGGCGGCCTTGCCAATACAGGAATTATTTGCGGACAAAGCAATTTGCAATCGTTTAGCCGCATACCCGTTTTCACGCCAAAATCTTTAGCTTCTTTAGAAGGGGCAATAACACAGGCGGTAGCACTAGGGTGTGTAATAACACCAACCGGCTTACCACGCAATTCCGGTCTCAGTTGCTGTTCGCAACTGGCAAAGAAACTATTCATGTCAACATACATGACAATAGTATCCTTTACTGCTATGGAATTTTCTGAATATTGCATATCTCCAGTGTAAAGATAGCAATAATGTCAATTAAATTGACAAAAAGAAAAGAAAAATGACAAATCGACTTACCACGCGTGCATTAAGCACTATTTTCTCACAAAATATCAGGTCAATGTAACCTATCACCCCGCGGGGTTAACTGTGCCAGCACTTCCGTCTCTACCTGTAGCCACCAATGCCATGCAGCCCTTACTATTGGTTCAGGGTAGTACATTTCGGCCAGTTCTATAAACAAGCGGTAGTGGCCCGCCTCAGATACCATAAACTTTCTATAAAACTCGCGCAAAGATTCCTCTTCCAGGTTTTCGCTCAGTAAGCGGAACCGCTCACAGCTGCGCGCTTCTACCATTGCAAAAAGCAGCAGCTTATGCAGCAACCCCTCGTTCTTGCCATTATCCAGCGGTATGCGTTGCATCAGGCCGTTCACATACTCATCTTTGCGTTGGCGACCAAGGGCATAGCCGCGCTTCTTCAGCTCGGCCCACACCATTCTGAAGTGCCCCCACTCTTCGGTTACCACAGGGGCAAGGGCATTTACCAGTTCCGTTTTATCGGGGTGCTTTTGTATAAGTGTGATGAATGATGTTGCGGCCTTCTGCTCACAAAAAGCATGGTCTGTGAGTATATCCTCCAGCGATATGCTGGCCAGATCTACCCAGCGTGGATCGGTAGGTAGCTTTAAACCAAGAATGGTATTTTCTGTAGTACTCATTCAGCAATGTAAGTAGTAGATGATGATCAAATTATTATCAAAAAGCAGCCCCGGCGTTAAGGACGGGGCTGGGTAATAAAAGTAAAAGATTTTGCTCAAATAGTGCTGGCAGTATATACAACCGACAAGAACTAGCTGCGCTTGATACCGCAACCTATAGATTTTGTTTTATCAGGATCAATACTTTTCTGTACCAGCATATTATTGATGGCATCTTTCAGGTACATTTTAGTGCTGCTGGCAGGGTCGCTGGGGTTATCTTCCATAGCGCCTTTATATACCAGTTTCTTGTTCGCATCAAAAAGATAAACCTCTGGTGTGTGCGTAGCGCCAAACAAGTCGGCCACCTGTGCATGTACATCCATTACGTAAGGCACAGTGTAGCCTTGTTTCTTAGCATATTTCTCCATTTCCTTATAGCTGTCCACATCTTCGCTTTGCGCCTCGTTAGAGTTGATGATCACCATACCCAAACCTTTTTCAGCAGCGTATTTCATCATCTCCTTAGTGCGTGGCTGGCTTTTGATGACATACGGACAAGTATTGCAGCTAAAAATAACCAGTAAGCCCTTGGCCGTAGCTGAAGTACCCAATGTTATGGTCTTACCATTAGTTGCACTGGGCATATTCACCTCCTGCAAAGGCAAAGTCTCCCCAATTTGTAATTGCTGTATTTTATGGCTCTGTGCATATGTTGTGCCTATTGCAGCTATGCTGAATACAAGCGCTGTGAAGATATTTTTCATGGTTATTTTTTTATAAAAATAACGAATTGTGAAATTAAAGAAATGGTAAAGGTTTTGTAAAAAAACACATTAGTTTTATGGAAAATACATAAAACTCTTCCAGACACTGAAAAAAGGAAAATGCCCGATGCGCAGAAAAAAAGAAAATCGGGCATTAAATCTGAAGATGTACGTCCGAAATGCCTTATGGCAGCTATTATTACTTTTTATCTACAACTTACAAATGCCCGAAAAATGCCCGATTTATGCCCGACACCGGGCATAATGAACTGCTGAAATTTATTAGATTTAAAGATGGAGTAATATGCATTGACCTTGGTATTACAGTTTATAGTTAGTGAAGCAAGTTACGAAATGTGAGTACGGAGTTCCAAATAAACATATGCACATTTTAAGATAAAGAAGCTATATGAATGCCCCATTATTTAATGTTACCTCCAAAATCCTTGCGCATCTATCTGTTTGCTGCCATAGCCCATCACTCTTAACTGTTGCCGCAGCGCTGTCACCATGTGTACATTGCCAGCCAGAAAAACCATATCGTTATCTATGCCGCGGTATTCCATCCACCGCGCCAGTGCCTGGGTACTGCCATCTTCAGCCGAAAGGGTATGCAGATTCAGATCAGGGTAATAAGCATTAAATTCTGTGCGGTGTGCTACACGTGGTATCACTATAGCCCCTTCTATATATGTACCAGGTGCAGCCAGTTGCTGCAGCGCTAAAAAATGCCCCACAGCGCTTTGGTCGCCCAGCAGCAAAAGCTTGTTATTTGCCGGATTGTTATACCCATGCGATTCTACATTCAGGTAGCTCAGGGTATCATTCTTTTTCAGATATTTTACCCATGCAGCTCCTGGCCCAGCATGCGTGGCATCTACAAACAGGGTACAGGTCCTGGTTTCGGTGTCCCACATGGCAATGGTGTAGTCGCGGTAGGTGAGCTGGTTTACCCTGCACTTCATGTGCTGCACACCCTGCTTGTCAAAATCCGCGTCTGGTACATGCAGATCTACTTCGTAGAAAGAATTGGCCGCCCATGAGCGGGTAGCCAGTACAAGTGCTGTTTTGGTGATCCGGCGTTCAAGCAGCCCTATAGCTTTGTCTTTAATGTTCATGGCAATTAACATTTGCAACAAATCTGCAAACAATATCTCCTATTGAAAATAGCGAATAGGTTAGCAACGTAATGCCAGAGGTAAGAGGGGGAATTTTGTCGGTGAGCGGAAATACGTGTTGCACGTCGGGTACCAGCTTCATTCTACTACCACCAGGCAGCAATCATCAAAATACCCAATGGTTTTTATACGGCCGGAAGGTAGCACCCATGCCTGATCTTTTTTCAATACCAGTACAGTGTTTTTGGCCAGACCTTCTATTGATAAACGATCTCTTTTTACCAATGGTATATTCAGCCACTCCAGGTACAGAAAAATACGTTGCGCAGGTTGTCCACCTGCTAATACTACCTGTTTGCATTGTTTAAAATACGCATTACCAGGGTTAAATAGGTCATGCAGTTCGCGTGGTCGGGTATTCAGATATACAAACTGCCGGGTAATTGTAAACACAAAGAGACAAGAGCATATGGCAAAGACAGGTTTCCACCTGTCGGCTAAATACATTATGCCCTTAACAGTAATAAAAGCTATAAAACCAAAAGCCGGAACTAAATACCATGCATGTTTGTTAGTGGCAATAGTGAGTACGACTATCAATGGTGTGGCAAGGAACAAAGAAAATAGGGTTAGCCTGTTTGATGGCCTTGTAATGAAAATTAAAAAGGAGTTCCTATTACGATATAGAAGTACTAAACCAGTGAGCACGCTAACATAAAATAAATAATTCCAAAGGTTAAGACGGCTGTCGATGGTGGTAAAAAAGAAAAAATGATCTGGTACATATACTTGTTCAAAGTCAGTGCTGGCAAGTCGTCTGATAGTATCATGAAACAGCATGGTTTCCAAAGTGTTTTTACTGCCGTAAAATGATTGTGTATTGTATTGGCCATGCAGCAATACTAACCCTACCCAACTTGTACAGATGATCATAAACAGCAACGAAGCAATCCAAGTCCTGGGGCTTCTGATGACCGTCAACAGTTTGTTCCGGTACAGCAGGTACAAAATAAAACCGGGCAGGTATATAAAAGCGGCAGTACCTTTTGTATAAAAAGCTATGGCTGTAAACAGAGCTACACCGTATATAGCATTAGCTTTACCGTATTCGGCATAGCGTACAAAGTAATAAGCGGAAATAGTGAGCAGACACAATAACAATGCATCATAGTCACCAGTAATGCCCACATGTGTACCCAACACCGCCTTGCACGATAGTAGCACCAAGCAGGTTAAAAAAGCGGTAAGCGGTGCTTCCAGTTTTTCGATAAGCTTAAAGAAGAAAATAAAAAAGACTACAGAACTAATAACAGAAGGCAACCTCAATGCAAACTCATTAAACCCCAATAAATGATAGCAGGCAACTATAAGCCAAGTCATTAATGGCGGCTTTGCATTCCATGTATCAGGTACGCCATTATAATACAGGTTTACCAGGTCTTTATTATGGCACATCTCGTAGGCATTTACCCCGTTCCTGGCTTCATCCCAGTCATTCAGGTCTGCAGCACCACATTTCCAAAAAGCCATGAATATTGCAAGCAATACTATCAATATCAAATATACGCGTCGGTCTTTAAGTAGCATCGGGTTTATACTGGTCAGTATTACCAACCAATATACTTATTATTTCACAATGGACATTTGTTACTTACCGTTCCAAACTCACATTTTCATCACCCTCCACATACGGCAGGTAGGTAATGATGAACTGGAACATCTCATCTGTAGCCTTCATGCTGCCGTTGCGGTCGCGCACCAGTTGTGGTGGACTAAATGGATTGTTGGGGTTCTGACGGGTGTTATCATATACCCCTTCGGCCACTAGGGTACTGCCGGCGGGTATTTTTACCATTTTTTTAAAGGTATAAAAATACTGCCAGTTAAAATCCCAATTGGGTATGGAGATGAGGCGTATAGTATCACCATTGGGCTGTAGTGCATATGCCTTAAAACTCTTACCCAACAGGTGCATGTGGGGATTAATAGTGAGTACAGAAATGTCTTTGGGTACTTTAAAATGACTACTCACATGCTTTACTATATTGGGCTGTATAACAAGATCAGGCTCAACAGGAGATACCCCCAGCGTACCCAGCTGAAACTCCTTTACAGGCCTGGATGGCGGTGTTTTAGCAAAGAATATATTGATGTAAGAACTATCCCAGATGTCATCTTTAGATGTGAAGCCATAGTGCAGATCGTTGAGCAAAAATGCACCTTTACGTGGCAAGAAGTACCCCCCAAGCCCTTCAGGGTAACGCTGTGCAAATACCCCTGGCAGGTAGTTGACCACAGATTTCTGCAATACAGGATATGAGCCGTCATCGTTAGGTAATTTCAACCGCTGGTAAGCCTGCAGAATGGTAGAGTCTTCCACCATATCCACTACCTTTTCGCCTGCAAACACATCGGTTTTTTTATCAAACTGATACTTTATCATATCCCCATTCACATGGTGTACCACGTTTTTATTACCAGGTGCAAATTCTATTACACTGGCAAAAGTATCATTGGGTAGTTCAAACGGTACTTTCACCAGCAGAAAACGATCGCTGCTGTTTGCCTTCAGGAAGAAGGGTTGCACGGGTATGCGCATATCGGGTGTGCCTATTGTTGAGCCCACAGGATATTTTGGCAATGCAGGTAATTGGTTGGCCGGCCCTTCTTCACTACCCTGCTCTACCCACTTTTGCAATACTTTTATATCACGCTCACTTAGCAGGCGTTGCCCTACAAACTGGGTATAATGAGGGTCTGCGGGCCATGGTGGCATCAGGTGCTCGCGGGTAACATAGGCTATGGCACCAGCATAGTTTTTAGCCTCAGCATAAGTAACCAGCGAAAAATGTGCGTTACCTCCAGGCCTATGGCAGATGGCGCAATTGGCATACAGTATAGGCGCCACATGCTCTGTAAAATTTACCCGTGAGGGTACACTTTCTTTATCATTACAAGCGGTAATGAGCAGTATAGCTGCAAGCAGTAAGCTATAGGTCCGTATCAGTTTCGTCTTCAACATGAGAAAGTTTACCCAGTATGAGACTTACATTTAGCTCATACCCCAACAAAATTACAAGCACATTCAGCCATACCCAAACCATAAATGCAGTTACCGTGCCTACCGAACCATAAAACTTATTATAATTGATGAAATTATTCACCAGGAAGAAAAATATAGATGTGATGAGTATAGTGAACAATGTAGCAAATATAGATCCTGCAGATATAAATTTTACCTTTTGAGTAAGCGAAGGGCCATAGGTGTAAATGATAGATATAGCTACAAAAACAATGAGGATAAGAATAAGGATACTGACCACCTTAATGGCTATAAGATTATGAAATGTGTGCAATATCCAGGAATTAAGTTTGCTTACCTGCAATATCAATACAGCAAGCGAAACCATGGCCTGGCACAGGAGCACGAAAGTAAGTTTTATTGCGGTCCAACGGCGTTGTAAACCACTTCTCTTTTTATACAATAATTCATTCCGGTCAAAACTCCTCATCAGCCCCATAACCCCGTTTGAGGAGAAAAACAACACCAGTACAATACCAAACGACAGGAAGCCCCGCCGTTGGGTATTCATAAAGTCAATAACTATGGTGCTCACACTATGATAAGCGCTATTATTGGGGGTAATAAACTGCAGCGTGGTCAATATTGTTTTTTGTACATCATTTAAATGCAGGTAAGGTACAAGGGAAAACAATATGAGGAACGTAGGGGGCATCGCCATCAGGAAGTTATAGGTAACTGCCGCTGCCTTTTCGCTCAACTTCAAGTTGCCTATCTCTATAAAAAAATAGCGTACTACCTCATATAAAGACGCACCTTTAAGACCGGGCAAAATGATCTTTTTTGCCCGCCTTATTGTGTACCTAACGGGGGGCCACTTGTATATAGCTACTTCAAAGTGCGTCATCCGACGGTTACAGGTTTTCTAATATAAACTTTGTCATCCGACGGTATAGGTGATACCGGGTATTACCACCGTAGATGCCATGGTTCTTATTGGGGTAATATTCACTGTCAAATTCTTTGTTGGCCTTAATCAACGCATCTACTAACATCACAGAATTCTGGAAGTGTACATTATCATCGGCAGTACCATGTATCAGCAAGAACTTACCCTTCAGGTTACCAGCCATCTTTTCAGGTGCATTATCATCGTACCCTTTCTCGTTTTCCTGCGGCCGGCGCATGTAGCGTTCTGTATATATATTATCGTAGTAGCGCCAGTTGGTAACAGGTGCAACAGCTATGGCCATCTTAAATACATCATTGCCTTTAAACAGGCAGGTAGCGCTTGTAAATGCCCCAAAACTCCATCCCCATATACCTATCCGGTCTTTATCTACAAACGGAAGTGTACCCAGATACTTAGCTACAGCTATCTGGTCATCACTTTCGTACTTACCCAGCTGCAGGTAGGTTTTCTTTTTAAATGCTTCGCCTCTGAAACCGGTACCTGTACCATCTGCACACACAATAATATAACCTTTCTCTGCCAGCATCTGGTACCAGAAATAATCGTTAGCCCTTGCAGGAAAACCATCTGTAACCTCCTGGCTTCCAGGTCCGCTATACTGGTACATAAGTACCGGGTATTTTTTTGTACTGTCAAAGTCTGGCGGTGTCATGATCCATGCATTCAGCTTTTCTGTTTCGCCTTTTACTTTTATCAGGCGCACATTGCCCATTGCATATTCTGCCCTTTTTCCGTTCAGTTCATGATTATCTTCAAGCGTGCGTACTATTTTACCTTTGCTGTCGCGCAGATAGTACACTGCAGGTGTATTTATTTTAGAATACTTATCCAGGAAATAATTGTACCCCACACACGGAGTGATGCTATGGTATCCCTTCTCGGGTGTGAGGCACCTGGCGTTTTTACCGTTCCAATCTACAGCGTATAGCTTACGTTGCAATGGCGTAGGCGCCGCGGTAGTATAGTAAACCAAGTGATGTTCTGTATCCACCCCCACCAGTTGGTCCACATCATAGTCGCCAGAGGTTATAGCGGTAAGTTTTTGCTTTTCCCAGTTCCAGCGATACAGGTGGTTGTAACCACTGCGCTCGCTGTTTAATATAAAGGAATGACCACCCGGTAAGAATTGGATGTTGTCATTTATCTCTACATAAGTATCGCTTTCTTCTTTGTATATCTGCGTTGTCTTTCCGTCAGCTACAGCAGCAGCCAGCAATTCAAGCTTATTTTGCAGCCTGTTCATACGATATACGCACAAGCTTTCTGCATTTATCCACCTTATACGAGGTATGTACTGATCGGTCTCCTTGCCTACATTTACATTTACTGTCTTGACCTCAACCAAATTATAAATTTTGATCTCTACCAATGAGTTGCGCTCGCCTGCCTTCGGATACTTATAGGTGTCCATATCAGGATACAGAGAATGGTACATAGGGATGGTATATTCCGGTACCAAGCTCTCATCAAACCTGTAAAATGCTATATTCTTCCCGTCAGGTGCCCAGTTGAAGGCCCTTGTAAACTCAAACTCTTCTTCATATACCCAGTCGCAATTACCATTGATGATCTTATTTTTCTCACCGTCTTTGGTTACAGGTGTGGTTTCACCGCCAGCCAGATCTTTGTAATACAGGTTATTATTCTTTACAAAAGCTACCTTGCTGCCATCAGGCGAAAAAGTGGCATGGAGTACTTTATCATAGTCAAGAAGGTTGAGTGAACCACTTTTTATATCATATACATATACACGGTATAGCACTGAACGGCGATATATGTGTTCACCTTCAGTATATAATAACATTTTTTGCTCGTCAGCGCTGAATTCATAACTATCAACAGATAATTCTTTCCCGGCTATAGATTGTGTTGCGTTATCAAATAAAGTCTTTTCAACTTCCCCGGTAGCCAGGTTGTACACCCTGATATACTGGTGTTTCTTTTCCACATCAAGCTGGGTATAGTGCTTACCATCCTTCATGGCGTTAAATCCAGGCACGTCCTTTACCTTAAATGTATTATCCTTCCATATATCATCAAGCGATATGTTTTTTAAAGTTTGAGCCTGTACATGGAACGAAAACAGGATTGCGACAAGCAGAAATTTACGCATACTACATATATCTTTTAGACCGGCAGTAAAAGTAGTATCTAAACTCGACAGCAGGAAACATATCAGGGTACTGAAAACCAGTTTTCAAATATTAATATTGTTTTCACAATTCAATTCATTAACTTGGTATAAGTTTTATAGATAAACCTATAAGAAATAACAGAGAACAATGAAGAAACTGATTATTGTGATGCTGATTGCATGTTTAAGCTGCCCGGCCATGTGCCTGGCAGGTGAGGGTTCGTTTGACGACATAGTGTCGCTCATCAATATGAAACCCGGTGAGGCTACACCTCAGGATGTAACGTCAAAATTTGGTAAGCCTGCTACTATTGAAGAAAGCCGAAAAACACACATCTGGCATTACATAACCAATAAAGGCGATCTGTCTATCTATTGGGATAATGATAACCTGAAGTTGCAAAAGATATCTTTTACAACAGAAGCAGGAACACAAGTAAAGGCATTTGATAATAGCTATGCCCCATTCCTTAGAGCTGGTAAAAGTAAACTGAGTGAAGTACTTGGAGCCTTGGGAGCACCGCATAACATGACAATAAAGTCTGTAAACCAGGAATTGCACTATTCTTACCAGAACAAGATACTACACCTGTTCTTTAGGAAGGGAACATTGGTAAATTACAGTTTCTTCTAAATCGGTATAAATATCAACCAATTTATAGTAAAAGGCTGCAGATGCAGCCTTTTATATTTATACTAACAATCTATAGTAGCCTGTATGCCCCTGTCTATCAGGGCTTCGCAACGCGGGCGCAGAAAATCAAAGTCACCTCTTTTTACTGCATACTTGCCCCTGTGGTGTATGATAAGCGCACTTTGCTCGGCCTGCTCATGCGAGTGTTCGCAAACATCTACCAGCGATGCAATAACATGATCGAATGTATTCACATCATCATTCCATACAATGATGTTATGTATCGGTTCTTCAAGCACATCGGTATCAGCATTTTCCTGAACCTCCCACTGAATACCGGGATTTACCTCCAGTTTGGTACTCATATCTTATTTATTTTTTGCAAAGTTACTGTAATTGTAATCGTAAAAACAAACAACTGTTTTAGGATGCTTTACCTTTGCACCCAATATGTTTGAAAAAAAGAAACCTGAAGAACTTGGTCGTACCGGGGCTGATGAAGTACATGAAAGCAGTAAGAACAAGATCATCATTATACTAGACGATGTACGCAGTATGCACAATGTAGGTTCCACCTTCCGTACCTGCGATGCATTTGCAATAGAAGCCATATACCTGTGTGGTTACACTCCTGTACCACCCCATCGCGATATACACAAAACCGCCCTTGGCGCTACAGAAACCGTAGTTTGGAAACACTTTACTACAGTTACAGAGGCCGTTGCTACTGCAAAGGCAAATGGCTATGCAATAGTTGCAGTAGAACAGGTGCATAACAGTACCAGCCTACAGGATTTCAAGGCGGATGGTACCCCTATAGCGCTTGTGTTTGGCAATGAGGTGTCGGGGGTAAATGATAATGTACTTACTATTGCAGATGCCGCCATTGAGATACCACAATGGGGGGCCAAACATTCGTTGAATATATCCGTTAGTGTGGGTATTGTGCTATGGGAGTTGGTGAGGGGTACACCTGGCAAATAGCTTCCAACTAGCAGCTCGTTCTTTCAATTTCATAAAGCACACAGCTTTTCAGCCATTCATAGCTTACCAATAACGGGTGATCGAACGTTTTTACTTTCCGCATTCCTATTTTTTGCATTACTACCTCCGAGTGTTTATTCACTTCTGGGCAAACAGACATGATCTTCACTAATCCCAGTTCATTAAAGGCATATTCCAGGCATCGCTTTGCCCCTTCAGTTGCATAACCTTTACCCCATTGTTTTTGTGCCAGTCGCCAGCCTATATCGACACAGGGAGTAAAGTTAGATTCATATGTCTGTTCTGAAATGCCTATAAAACCTATAAACTCACCGATGTCTAGCCTGTCAACGGCAAAATAGCAAAACCCTTTTTGCTCAAACTGTTCTTGCATTCTTTTCACAAAGGCTTCTGTTTGCTGGTGAGTAGCAATGACAGGAAAAAATTCCATGACTTTTGGATCTGCGTTAATTGTACTCATGTTCAAAACATCAGACTGTATCCAATTCCTGAAGCCTAAACGTTCGGACTGAAATATATAGGGTTCCTTCATCAGCTTATATTGTTTTTATTCAGCAAGAAGACTGCCGGATATACTTGTTTTACTATCCAGGCCAACAACGTTTCTACTTAAAACAAAGATATTTGTTGCGATCGGGCAGGCCTGATCCTTGATGCAGGCACTTTTATCTCGCTGCTGGTTATGTGGTAAACAGCAGACTCCTCATCACGCGAGGCCACAACTACATGTGTATTGCCCGCATACGCGTGGAAGGTTTCTAATGCAAGCTTCGGACTATTGTTGTCTTTAGAGAGATGCGACAAAAGCAAGTGGCTCATGCAGGCGGGCTTATGTTGCCTGAAAAGATCCAACGCCTGCTGATTGGATAAATGTCCTTCATCACCGCTGATACGTTTTTTCAGGTGATACGGATAGCGCCCTTTCTCCAGCATATCATCATCATAGTTAGCTTCCAAAAAAGCGGCATGGCATTGTTTAAAATGATCAACCACATGCTGACATACATTCCCTATATCTGTAAGCACCCCTATTTTCACTCCATTACCCTCTATAACAAAACTATGCGGGTCGGCAGCGTCATGAAATTTGGGGAATGTATGAATAGTCAATCCACCAATGTACACTTTCTGGTATGCCTCCAATGGTATTGTACGTTCTTTATCTAGTTTCAACCGACTATGGCGCAAGGTACTTTCAGTAATGTAAACCGGGAGTTTATACTTTGCCGACAATACCTCTACCCCCTTTATATGATCTCCATGCTCATGACTAATAAATATTGCTTTTACCTTTTCCATCAGCAAACCGGCTCGCCTCATCCGTTTTTCAGTTTCGCGACAGGTAAGACCGGCATCTATGATCACAGCTTCTGTCTCGTTGCCTACGTAGTAGCAATTGCCATTACTGCCGGAATTAATAGAACAGATAGTTAAAGACATGAAACACAAAAATAAATTGAAATGAGCAGATTAATTCTGCAAATTATCTGCTGACCCAAAATCTACTCAACCAACGAGGAAAATAGGGTTGATTATCCTACGGCATTGTTATGCATATGTTCAACCAAGCAATTGCAGTATAATTTCCCGTATTTTTAGGGGAGATGAATCCATTACGCATCACTCAACTGTTTATACTCCTCTTGATCTGCAATATAGGCCGTGGACAGGAGAAGAGTGTTTATAAACTAAAGAGTGGCAAAGTTTCTTTCTCTTCTTTTTCTGCACAAGAATTGATACATGCGTCCTCCAATCAACTGAAAGGATTAATAGACCCTAATAAAAAGACCTTTGCCTTTAGCATAGAAATAATTTCTTTCATGGGGTTCAACAGTGAATTGCAAAGAGAACATTTTAATGAAAACTACATGGAAACACCTGTTTACCCTATTGCAACCTATCTGGGCAAAATAATAGAAGACATTGACCTTCAACAAAATGGCGAATACAATGTAAGGGCTAAAGGAAAATTAAAAATACATGGTGTGGAGCAGGAACGCATAGTAAAAACACAGATAACTTGCAAAGACGGCACTATTACAATCCATAGTCTTTTTAATGTTTTATTGTCTGAACACAATATCAAAATACCAAGAATAGTTAATAATAAAATATCAAACAACATCAATATTACTGTAGATGCTATATTTGTACGCAGTACCTGATCCATGCGCACCATTTTTCTTCTTCTTTTACTGTGCATCTCCCCTATCCTAAAGGCACAAAAACCTTTTACACGGGATTTTTGGCTCAATGAAGCAGCAACACCTATAAAGGTAAATGCCATACTACAGGATACTGTTGGCTACATATGGCTCGGTACTGATGATGGCCTTCTTTCTTACGACGGTATGAGCTTTACAAAAATTACAGATAGCATACACAGCCCTGTAACCGCAGTGGCAAATCAGGGCGGTAATATATGGGTAGGTTACGCCAACGGCAAAGTAGGCTTAGTAACAAAACAGCATGTTGAAGAATTTAAAATAAGCAATGGCCCTGCATCGCCCATAAATAGTATATGCATAGAGACAGCTGCGCATTTATTACTGATAAGTACTGAAAATGGCGTTTTTGCTGTTTTGAATAATGCAGCAGCAAAACTGGATGAAACAAAAGGATTAGGAGACAATTTTACTTATGGCATGTGCATGTACCCCAATCACGTATTAGTTGGTTGCGATAAAGGCATAAACGATATAAGCATTACTAATAACAAGTTAACTATAGCCCATATAACCAGCCTGCAAGGTCTTTCTGATAATATTGTACGGGTTATAAAGAAAGTACCAGGCACACAATTATGCTGGATAGGCACTCAGCAAAATGGTATTGACTTATACAATGAAAAGACACAAAAAGTAATAAAAACCAACCTATCAGGCTCATGGAAGTGGGGACAGATAAATGATATACTCCCCGTAACTACTGCACACGCATGGATAGCTACAGAGAGCGGCTACCTGCTTGAAGCAAATATAATAGACGATACGTCTATAGACGTTACTCCGTATTACTACCCAGACAAAATCTATAAGAAACTCTTGCTCGACGCAGCTGGGAACATATGGTGTGGCACCAACAAGGGCCTTACACTAATGACTGGTGAATACCTGCGATATATTAAACTGGACATGCCTTATCTATTGCACGATGCTACAGCAATGGTAATAGAGAACGACACCCTATTTATTGCACTGCAAAACCACCTGTTTCAGCTTTCTATAAAAAACCCTGAAGCCAGGCTCATTCCGGTATTCAATACTCAAACCTCTATTACCAGCTTGTATATAGACAAAGATAAGCGGTTATGGATAGGTACATGGGGAGATGGCGTTTTTTACATAGAGAACCATAATGCTATTACAAATATTAATAACACCGTAATAAAAGGAAGCATAATCAATATTACAGGTACACCAGACAACCTTTGGATATCAGGATTGAATGGTGTAGAACAGCTCACCTATCCTGATAAGCAAAAGATAACATTAGTAAAACACCATGATAAAAAATCCGGAATAGGCAGCGACTATGTTTACCAATTATACCCCGACCATCATGGCAATATATGGATGGCTACCGATGGGGCCGGCGTCTGTATGTACGATGGCGATCAATATCACCACTGGAGCTCATTCTCAACATCTAACAGCAAGGTAGCCTATAGTATTGCAGAAGACACGGCGGGCGATATATGGGCTGGTGTGCTTTATAAAGATATATATCACCTGCACAACAACCAATGGGACAATATAAGACGCCACGAAACGCAGTACGTTGACATCAATATTTCCAGCGTAGCCGCAAATGCCACAGGGCAGGTTGTCAGTGTATCGCAACGCTGCATTGATGAATGGTACCCCCGCAGCAAGTATTTCAGGCATTTCAATAATGCTATGCGGTTGGGTATCGATAGTACATCCAATATATTGAACTGCATAGCAAAAGATAACTATGGGAATGTGTACCTGCCCTACCAGCACGGCATACTTATATTTAAGAACCAGGACAGGGCTTACAACATACAACCACATGTACACATAACTCATGTAAACCTATTCCTGAAACCGGTTGACATCGGCAGTCACACGTTTAGCTATGATGAGAATTACCTCAGCTTTTTCTTTGGGGGCATCAATTTCAGCAATCCAGAACGGCTTAACTACAGGTATATACTGGAAGGCTACAACAATGATTGGGTGAGTACCCGGGATGGTGGAATTACTTATGCTAAATTGCCACCCGGCAAATACAACTTCAGGGTGCAAACTTCATTAAATAGCGGATTTGAAAATGCCCACGAAGACAGTTATTCTTTCACTATCCAAAATCCATTCTGGAAAACGCTTTGGTTTTATGTAATAGCCATTATAGCTTGCCTGGGTATTATTTACACTTACATAAAAATAAGAGAAAAACGCCTGAACAAAATATTACAGTTAAAACAAGAACGGATGCGTTTTGAATATGAACATCTTAAAAGTCAGATAAATCCACATTTTTTGTTCAACAGCCTCAATACACTTACAGATCTGATAGAGGAAAACAAAGAACATGCTATAGACTATACCGTACACCTCTCCGACCTTTATCGCTATATATTGGCATATCCCGATAAAGATCTCATTCTGTTATCAGAGGAAATGGAGATATTAAACAACTATATGCATATACAGAAAAGCCGGTTTGGCACTGCCCTGGATATAAGCCTTGACATCCCGCCGAGTGTACTTAATACAAAAAAAATAATTCCTTTAGCACTGCAAATGTTGGTGGAGAATGCCATAAAACATAATGTAGTTTCTGCGGCACAGCCATTGATCATATCCATTACCGCTAACAACGATGAAATTGTTATCAGCAATACATTACGGCCTAAGATAAGTACAGAAAGAAGATCGGGTTTGGGACTTATAAATATAGTAAAACGCTACCGGCTGCTTACTGAACGGCCCGCTACCTATGGGATATTCCAAAATGAGTATATTGTAACATTACCACTGTTATGAATGTAGTATTGATTGAAGACGAAAAACCAGCAGCAAACAGGATAATTAAACTGTTGAAAGAAATACTGCCGGCCACAAAAATAATTGCGCATCACGATAGCGTGCAAGCATCTTTAAAATGGTTTCAGAAAAATGCGCTGCCAGATCTTGTGCTGATGGATATACAACTGGCCGACGGTACTGCATTCGACTTGCTAAAGTTGACCACTATCGACTGTCCCATCATATTTACAACCGCATTTGATAAATATGCTATCGAAGCATTTAAAACAACCAGCATCGATTATCTGCTAAAGCCGGTAAAAAAAGAAGAACTTGAAAAAGCATTAAAAAAGCTGGAAGGGTTTAAACAGATCTTCAATAGCGCAGATAATACTACAACGCCAAAAACCACCCCGCAGCCTGTTGAATTTAAGAAAAGGTTTATTATCCGTTTTGGAGAGCACATCAAAACACTCCCGGTTGAAAACATTTCATACTTCACCAGCGAAAACAAAAACACTTTTGCCCGTACTTTCGACGGTATGAAGTATCCCATGGACCACAACCTGGACACACTGGAGGAAATGCTAAACACCCAGGATTTTTTCAGGATAAACAGGCAGTTCCTCATTAATATAAAAGCTATAGAAGAGATGAAGGTATATACCAAGGCCCGTGTAATAGTAAAACTAAATCCACCAGTAAAAGAAGCTCCAATTGTGAGCTCTGAAAGAGCTGCTGATTTTAAATTGTGGTTGGCAGGAGATATTTCATAGATAATCGCTACATCTTACATAGATTTTAATTGTGTTCATAAACTTTTTTTCCCATTTCATCCTGATGCTTAAAAAAGATGGCGACTATCTTCTTATTTTTAACCTGGTATTAAACTGGCCGGTATGATTAAGAAAATATTTACAGTTATACTTGCACTCGCAATTGTTGGTGGCTGCATAGCATATTATCAATGGCACAAACCGCATCAAAAAGCTGAAGATGCCCAAGGTATAGTTATTACTGCAACAGAATTGGCTAAACAATATAAAGCCGACGAAAAAGCAGCAGACTTGAAATATCTGAATAAGGTAATAGAAGTTTCTGGAACTATAAATGAAGTGGATAAGAACCAAGACGGCGGCTCAATGCTGATATTAGAAACCGGCGACCCTATGGCAGGCATTCAATGCAGCATACGTGACAAAGGGCAAACTGCTGCAAAAGGGCAAAATGTAGTCATAAAAGGTTTTTGTTCGGGCAGTGGTATAACAGGTATTGCACTTACAGATTGCATCATAAAATAGTATAAATATATTTACAAAAACAAGTAATGAAACGATCAGTAATAATAGGTTTAGTATGTATCGCTATCATAGCAATAAACAGTTGCTCGAACAATAAGTACGATAAGCTCTACCCCATCACCACTACACAGGTGGTTACCTGCGACACTTCTACCATATCGTACTCGAAAGATATTGTGCCCATTGTACAAAATTACTGCTATACTCCCGGTGCTGGCTGTCATGATGCTTATGGTGCCGCAACCAGTGGTTACAATTTTACGACCTATGCTGGCATACAAGGCGTTTCGCTGTCGCGCTTATTGCTTGGCGATATAAATTGGGCATCAGGAAACAATGAAATGCCAAAGAATGCAGTAAAACTCTCTGCATGTGACATCAATAAATTTACCCGTTGGATAAACCAGGGTGCACTTAACAACTAAATAAAATCGATACTATGAAAAAGATAGCATTAACAATCTGTGTATTCGCAGCAAGTACAATTGTTGTGTCTGCACAGAAATATATGACACGGACAGGTAAAATATCTTTCGATGCTACTACAAATGGCTCACCCGAAAAAATATATGCCATCAATAACGAAGTGGCAAATATCATGGATGCCTCCACCGGCGACATCATTTTCCAGGTACCTGTAAAGAGCTTTAAATTTGAAAGGGAACTGATGCAGGAGCACTTTAATGAAAATTATATGGAAAGTGATAAATATCCCAAGGCCGAGTTCAGGGGTAAAATAGCCAATCCTGCTGAAGTGACACTTACAAAAGACGGTACTTATAACGCTAAAGTATCTGGCAAACTAACAATGCATGGTGTTACTAACGATGTAACCGTACCAGGAACAATAACGGTAAAGGGCAGTTTCGTTACGCTCAAAGCAAAATTTGCAGTTAAAATGCACGATTACAAAATTGATGTTCCTTCCCTGGTTGCAGACAAAGTAAGTAAAGATGTGAATATTACCCTTGAGAGTGACCTTACACAAAAATAACTAATTTTAGTTTTTATCTTTCTCACATGCGCAAATCATTATTGCTAATTGTACTTCTTTCCAGCTTTTCCATACTGTCATTTGCACAAGATGATAGCCTGCTCAATATGCTGAATACAGGCGTAAAACCCAAAAAGGAACCCGTATCAGCTACCTTTAAAGCTACCCGAATCATTGACGGAAGCAGCGTTGAAAACCTGGGAGCCGGCATCCTTGATTTCAGAATATTACACCGCTTTGGCCAACTCAACCAAGGGGCCAGCAACTTCTATGGGCTTGACGATGCCACTACCAAATTAGATCTTGATTATGGCATTACTAAATGGTTAATGGTAGGTATAGGCCATAATGTGCTGAACAAGGAAGATGATGGGTTGCTGAAAATAAAACTATTGCAACAGCAAAATATAGGTATGCCGGTAACGGTGAGCTATGCAGGTGCATTATCTATACAGACCACCCCAGCGCCAACATTACCAACCGGCGATACCTGGAAGTTCACCAACAGGCTCTATTACACCAACCAGATACTTATAGCCCGGAAATTCTCCAACAGTTTTTCACTGCAGTTAATGCCATCTATTGTGCATTATAACCTTGTTGATAGCACCAAATTCTCAAACAATACTTTTGCCCTCGGCGCAGGTGGAAGGTTAAAAGTAAGTAAGCGCATAGCTATAACAGGCGAATACTATTACAGGCTCAACAATACAGACATGCTGTATAATGGCCTGCCAACTTACAACTCCTTTTCTGTTGGTATTGACATTGAAACCGGTGGCCATGTATTCCAATTAATGTTCACCAACTCACAAGGTCTGAGCGAAAGAAGCTTTATTGGTCAAACAACAGATAGCTGGTCAAAAGGACAGATCCATTTCGGCTTCAATATCTCGAGAGTATTTACTATAGTAAAACCTAAAGAATTTAAAGACGCTGATAGTAAGAAGTGGTAATCTATCGCCAGGTATCGTCAACTCAGGCTTACATAATTTGCGGTAAAAACAGCCTGTTTCATTGGCTGTTTTTACCGCTTCATCAAATTCGATATTTGATATAGGGGAAATTAATCTTAAATTTCAGTTTTACTGCCCAAGAACAGTAAAGTATCTCTTACATCAAATATATCATCATGAAATCAAGGTTCCTTGTACTAATTGCAGTATTATTTGCAACCATACCTTCTCTACAGGCAAAAACAACAATACCGTCTTCTATCTATGGTTTTAAAGTGACCGCACTTAATGGCAAAACTATAGACCTTTCAAAATATGCTGGTAAGAAAATACTTATTGTCAATACAGCATCTAAGTGTGGACATACCCCGCAATATGCCACATTAGAGAAGCTGTCGAAAAAATATAGCAATAACCTTGTAGTTATAGGTTTTCCTGCAAACAACTTTGGTGAGCAAGAGCCGGGTACAAACCAGGAAATAGCCGCATTTTGCCAGAAAAATTATGGAGTATCATTCCCTATGGCAGCAAAAATTTCCGTGAAAGGCAATGACATTGCTCCTATATACCAGTGGCTGACGCAAAAGAAATACAATAATTTTAAAGATAATGAGGTGACATGGAATTTCCAGAAATACCTATTCAATGAAAAAGGGCAGTTGGTAGCCATTTTTGACCCGGCGACAGAACCAGATGCCCCTGAAATAACCCAGGCAATAGAGAAAAAATAACACCGCTTAGTTCCCCTATCATAAAGTCTGCTTATGGATCAATACAGGATGATTGACGGTAAGGACTTTATCTCCTTCATAGCAGGTTTTTCAGCCTTTGCTAAAAAAGTCCTTTATTATCTCCTTAGTTCAATAAGGTCTGGCATTGCTATCTTCAGCCTTATACTTATTGCCACTTTCTCAATAGGGCTATGGCATTGGTATAACACCAAGCCCTATTACGAGGCACAGATGGCGTGCACCTTCAACGACCTTACAAAGAAGGCCTACGGAGAAATGATACATAACCTGGACATTCTGGTTAAAGATCATTCTTATAATAATCTGGCTGCTTTATTGAATATATCTACAGGCGATGCGCACAACATCGTAAGTATCGAAGGCAAGAATATGTCTGGCAGTATGTTGTATGAAGATATTACACCTAATAGAGACCTTGAATTATTTTATATTGATGTAAAAACCAACGACAACAAACTATTCATCGTTCTGCAACCTGCATTAGTTAATTATTTAAATACGGCAAGCCCATTGTCTATTAGGGCACAAAAAATTAATTCAGCTGCTATACAACATAAAATGGCTTATTTCAAAACAGCCATGGCACGCACTGACTCTATCATATCCCAATACAGAGTACTATTAAATAAAACAAATACTATAGCGGCATCATCAGATACTTTGGCTAGCCTCATCGCATCAACAGATACAATGGACAATAGATATATGGAGTTGATGATGAAAGAACAGATTGTAAATGTCCCCGTTCAGGTAGTACATGGGTTTGTATCTTCTGAACAGCCAATTACTGAAAGGAATAAAACATTAAAGATCACTATTGCTGCCGCAATTATTTTCGCATGTAGCGCATCCGTTGCAGCACGTGTAATAAAAGGATCAAATACTATCACTAAAAACACAAGTGCCTAGTATGGAAATACTCTTCTCTCACTCCTATTTTTTGCGCTTCGATCCCAAACAATGGGCGCTGCAGCAGCCTTACGCCCCGTTGGGCACATTATATGCTGCGGCATTGATGAGAGAAGAAGGACATAGTGTTTCCTTATTCGACACCATGTTCGTAGAGGCCCCCGAAGAGGTTCTGCCTGTTTTAGAAACACATAAACCAGCTGTATTTGTTATTTACGATGATGGGTTTAATTACCTCACAAAGATGTGCCTTACCAACATGCGCGAGGCAGCATTTAAAATGATAAAGATTGCAAAAGAGAAAAATTGCAGCGTCATCGTATCCAGCTCCGACTCTACAGATCATTACGAGCAATATCTTACAGAAGGCGCAGATTTTGTATTAATGGGTGAAGGGGAAATAACACTTAGTGAGCTAACAAAGGCTATTCAAAATAATGAACAGGATTTTTCGGCAATTAAAGGCCTCGCATATAAAGATAAAGGTTGCATTATAAAAACACCCGGCAGGGGTGTTATCAAAGACTTAGATGCCCTGCCATTACCGGCGTGGGATCTGGCAGACATCAATGCCTACAAACAACGCTGGATAAAGAGCACCGGTTATTTCTCTATTAACATAGGTACCACCCGTGGTTGCCCTTTTAAATGTAATTGGTGTGCTAAGCCCATCTATGGCAATCGCTACAATTCCAGATCACCAAAGAATGTAGTTGCTGAATTAGCATCGCTGAAAAAGATGTACCAGTTTGATCATGTTTGGTTTTGTGATGACATTTTTGGGCTGAAGCCAGGCTGGGTGAATGAATTTGCCACCTTGGTACAAGAAGAAAAGCTACAGTTTAAATTCAAAATACAATCGCGTGCCGATTTATTATTGCAAGACAACTATATAAAAGCATTGGCAAAAGCTGGTTGCAACAATGTATGGATGGGAGCAGAAAGTGGAAGCCAGAAAATACTGGATGCCATGGATAAAGGAATCACAACTGTGCAGATAGCTGAAGCTACGCAACTACTGAAAAACAATAATATAAAGCCATCATTCTTTATTCAGTTTGGTTATCTTGGAGAAACGAAGGAAGATATAAAGGCAACAATACAGATGATCACCACCCTGCTTCCTTCAAGTATCGGCATTTCGGTATCTTATCCGCTTAAGGGAACATTATTTTATGAAAAAGTAAAGGCGGACATGCATGAAAAAACAAACTGGACAGATTCTGATGAGCTGCAAATGATGTTCAACAATACATACCAACCGGCCTTTTACAAACAGCTCCACAAGTATGTACAAAAAAATCACAGAAAACATATTGCATACGATTTCCTGAAGAATATACTAAAGCACCCGGCCTCACTTTCAATAGCAACAGCCAGGAAGATCATTTCAATATTATATTATATACCGGCGGTGTTTTATGAGAAAATGAAACTCGATGCACTTGAAAAACAAGCAACTGTATGAATAAGGTATTACTATTTAATCCGCGTAGCGGTGAGTTCAAGCATCGCATACCCAATGCGCTGATGAATATTGCAGCCTCTATTGAGGGCAAATTTGATTGGGTAATTGTTGACGGGAACCGCGAAACTGATCCCTACAAAAAAATAACGGACTATTTAAAAACCGGAGAGTATAAATACTTAGGGTTCACTGTGATGCCTGGCCCGCAGGTAAAACAATCTGTACCCTTTTCAAAACAGATTAAGGAACAATTTCCAGGCACCGTTATGATATGGGGCGGGTATTTTCCAACAAGCCATTATAAAGTAATACTGGAATCAGGATATGTAGATTTCATAGTAAATGGCCCTGGAGATAATGCATTTCCTCGGCTTTTAGATGCCCTTGAAAACGAGAAACCTTATGAACTGATAAAAAACCTGATCTTTAAGTTTGACGGTAAAATAGTTAAGACAATAAAAGAAGATCTGTTAGAACAAGACACTCTTCCTTCTTTGCCATACAATAAATTAAATGATTTATATCCAATAAGGGAATATCTGGGCAAAACGTATCTTGGCAAAAAAACAGTAGCCTATCATTCCAGTATTGGTTGCCCGTTTACATGTTCGTTTTGCGCAGTAGTACCTACCTACGAAGCCCGCTGGAAAGCCAAATCTGCACAGCATGTTTATGATGATATAAAATACATAAAAGATAAATGGGGTGCAGACGCTATAGAATTTCATGACAATAATTTTTTCGTATCAGAAAAACGAACAATAGAATTTGCAAAATTGATACTGCCCGAAAAAATGAAATGGTGGGGTATGGCACGCATAGATACAATGGCAAAGTTCAAAGACTCAACACTTGAGCTACTGCGCGATGCCGGTTGTACCATGATATTTTTTGGAGCTGAAAGTGGCAGTAACGAAATTTTAAAGCAAATGGATAAAGGAGGCACGCAAACAGGCGAGCAGATCATTGCATTTGCAAAAAGACTGAGGCAATACAACATCACACCAGAATATTCATTTGTTTTGGGCACGCCTGCACCCACACCAGAAGAAGTAATGAAACAGATTGACTTTGAGATCAATTTTATAAAAAAAATAAAAAGCGTAAATCCCAAAACAGAAATTGTCTTATACACCTATAGCCCTGTACCTACAGAGGGCTCTGAATTGTTTGAACGTGTTTTGGCACAAGGTTTTTCATTCCCTAAAACTTTGGAAGACTGGACAAATCCTAAGTGGGAAAATTTTGATTTGCGTAAAAACCCACTCACTCCATGGCTCACTCCTGAAATGATAAATAAAATAAAGAATTTTGAAACAGTATTAAACGGTTACTACCCTACTGCAGCCGATATAAGGATGAGTACATTGAAACGTAATGCCATCCGTTTTTTTGCAGCAATAAGGTACAAAACCAATTTTTATTGGAAACCATATGAACTGAAAGCATTACAGATATGGTGGAAGTACCGTCAACCTGAAATTGAAGGATTTTGATAGGACCATTTCACAATCAGGATCAGATGGATAATGAGCATCTTTCGGCCAGCGCTTTTACAAAACAATCGGTAGTATTTGACGATATATATACATCAAATACCATCATCCAATACAAAAGGGCGCGGGTAAGGGATCATATTGATCAATTTCTGCCGCACAATAGCCATATATTGGAGTTGAATGCAGGCACAGGTGACGATGCTATTTACTTTGCACAACAGCACCATTATGTACATGCCACAGACATTTCTGCCGGTATGTTGGACAAGCTGAGGGCAAAAATAAAACACCGAAAACTGGAGACCAGCATTTCTACCGAGCAATGTTCATTTACTCAATTATCCGCTCTAAAAAGAAAGGTTCAATACGATCTTATTTTCTCAAATTTTGCCGGGCTTAATTGTACCGAAAAGATGGGAGATGTACTCCGCTCTTTCAAACCATTACTCGCCGATAATGGACTGGTTACACTTGTTGTACTCCCCCCTTTTTGCATGTGGGAATTCCTACTATTATTTAAAGGGAAATTTAAAACTGCTTTCAGACGTTTCAACAGCAAAGCTGGTGCCGATGCACACGTAGAGGGCGTAAATTTTAAATGCTGGTACTACAGTCCGTCTTTTATTATCGATACACTAAAAGACGATTATGAATTATTGGGAGTAGAAGGATTATGCAGCATTGTACCTCCATCTTACTTAGAAGGTTTTGCTGAAAAATATCCGAAACTCTTCGCAAAACTTAAAGCGTTCGAAGATCGTCATAAAGCCCAATGGCCTTGGAAGAATATCGGCGACTATTACATAATAACCCTGCGTAAGAAATGATACGGCTTATTGATGTAACATACTACACGCACCTGGAATATCATACTCCAGAACAGGTACTCAATCATCACAAAGAGTCTTTGGGTTATATCCGTTATTTAAAGGACCGAATGCAAGTGCAGGTAATAAAGCATTTGAATTTTGAAGGAGTTCTAGAGATGGACGAGGCTAAGATTTCCTTTTTCAAAAGCCGGAATAAGTTTTTTCACATCCCTTTTAAAACACATCGGTACATAAAATCACGAAAGCCTGATGTAGTAATTATACAGGGATTAGTATTCCCTTTACAGCTTATTTTTCTGAAAATGTTGTTAGGCAAACAATGTTGCTTCTTAGTACAGCATCATGGAGAAATGCCATTTAAAGGACTAAAAGGCTTATTTCAAAGACTGGCAGGTTATTTTGTGGATGGTTACCTATTCACCGCGGCAGGCAATACCAGTGCTTGGAAGCAGAGTCGTGTCATAAAACAAGGAAAACCATGCTATGAAGTGTTGGAAGCCGCAACTCATATGACAAGACAAGACAAAGCAAAATGCCGGGCATCTTTAGGGATAAACAGTACTGATGTCTTTTTATGGGTGGGCAGGCTGGAGGGTAATAAAGATCCGATAACAGTACTGCTTGGTTTTGAAAAATATGCAGCAGAAAACCCCAATGCCCAGCTTTACATGATATACCAAGAGGACAACTTAATGGCTGAAGTGCAAAGTTTGATAAGTAAGAGCCGGTATTTAATTACAACAACACACCTGGTTGGGAAAATAGCTAAAGAAGAATTGTCAGTCTGGTTCAGTGCAGCGGACTTTTATTTATCAGGCAGCCATAAAGAGGCCGCAGGATTTGCTTTAATAGAAAGTATGACTTGTGGATGCATCCCTATTGTTACAGACATACCACCATTCAGGAAAATAACAAACGGGCATGGTCTTTTATACGCTCCCGGCAATCCTCATGATTTGTATGTAGCACTCAAAAAGACAAAAGAAATCTCTAAAGAAAATGAATCAGCTGCTATCGTACTTTACGCGCAACAAAACCTGTCCTTTAAAGCCATAGCGGACGATATATACAAGGTAGTCTTAGACATCATAGATAAGTAATCTATCGATCTTCAAATAACTCCATCATTGCAATAGCAACATCATCAGCTATATATGGGATCACAGGGTAAAAAGAAGTAAGCTCATCAGTCAACAGCTCCTTCATCTTTATTACCATCTCATCCATATTGCTTACATGGTGCCAGTGCGGTATAGGAGCATCCATAGGCTTGGTAAAGCTCACTACATGTGCACCGGCATACAATGCTTCCAGGCATACAGTGCCAAAGCCCTCATAATTAGATGTGTGCAGGAAGATCTTTGTACGTTGCATGTATTGCAGCACATCTGCATGGGGTACTTCACCCTTCAAACTCATATTACCCTGTATCTTTAACGATGCTACCTGGTTGATGATAGAGTTACGCTCAGGGCCATCTCCACACAATACAGCCTGCAACTCAGGGAGTTCCTGCACTAAACGCCCCACCACTTTAGTAAAAATATCATATTGTTTTAAGGGTATCAGCGAACCCGCACCCAGTACATCAATGGTTCGTTCGCTGCAATTTGTCGTAAACTGGTTCGTATCCACACCTATTGGTATCACTTGCCCAGGCTCAACGCCATGATTTTTATGAAATTCTCTTTTTAGAAAATCAGACATTGCTATTAACTCACCGGATCCCGGACGAATGTATTTTACATATTTGTTACTCTTCTTTGCATCCTGCCCACATAACCACGTATAATGCTTTATGCCTTTTTGTTTACCAAAATAGTGGCCCACCAATGCACACTCTGTACACCATAAGCTAAACAATGCTACTACATTTTTAGTCCTTTGCAGTTGCCTTAGTTTACTCCACACCCTTCCCCACACAAATACTCGGTGCAGCCTCCCTCGTTCTTTCCCACCAAAACTTATTACCTCGTTGTTCTCCCATCTATATACTCCTGCAATAAATGGATATTGAAATGTAAGTATAATGATCTCTACCCCCGGATATGTTATGTTCAGTGCCCGCACGTGGGTTTGTAAAAAAGGCAGACAAGTTGTATCATCCTTATTTTCAGGAAAGCCGGGGGTAAGTATCACAAGTGTTTTGTCTCTCTGCCTCATATCATTTCATCAATAAACCTTACAGGGGAAAATCGCTTCTGGATAATACCCCTTTATCTCGCCCATCAATCCTGGTAGATCCCCATAAATATACTTTATAGAATCACCTAAACTTATCTGGCTAAAAGTATTCAGATCTATATTAGCTTTCATCTGATCTAATATCGATTCATCAAATAATTTCACTTCACCCTTCCGCATCACTAGCAGTATGTCTTGTGGCGTAACAGCATAAAAAGCATTGTAACCCGTAAGATCATTTTTCTGCTTCGCCACAACAATATCAGCATCATAATGGTTCTTGAGTTGTCCACTTTTTTTCAATTTCCATATTCTCGCGGGTTGTATAGTCAGCATCTTGTACAACTCTTCCTGGCTAGTCTTATGAGTGCTAAGTGCAGTACATAATTGTGCCCATATATCCCAGGGTGCAGACACTGTAGAGTCTGTACCAAACAGCATACTCGTTCTGCTCTTTAGGCGCTCAACAGGAGCTGTGTTACCTATCAAAAAGAAGTTTGATGAGGGGCACCATACAAGCGCTTTAAAAGATTCTGCTTGCCTTTCGTTCATTGCTATACCATGCACAGCTACCATCTTCCTATTCCATAAGTTCCATTTTATCAGGTTATCTATTTCATAGTGGCTGCTTTCGTCTGTGCCTTCGCCCGTGTGTATTACAAAAGGTATTCTCCGCGCTATAAGATTATTCAGTTTATATTTCCATCCTTTTTCAAGTTGTACAGAATGCAGTGTATAGCAATCTTGAAAAACAGTGAGCAGATCATCTGCAACGTTTAGCCTTGCACCATGATTTACAACTGTTGTTACTCCGTTAAGCAGATTCTTATACATACCCCATCTTACCCTTAAATGGACGGGGACTTTAAGTACTGCTTCAATTATCTCTTTATCCTGCAGATGTATATCATCTCCCCATTCCACATAGTTTTTATATACTCTATTGCCTAATTGCGGAAAAAGATTGAAATCAAGATGGTCGTGCGAGTTGATCAATCCGGGAAATACGATTGCATGCTCAAAGTAAATATCACTGTTCCCGATAGTACTTACAGCGCCAACAGCAGTAATGCAACCATCCGTTACCTGGAGGTCAATAATGCCATCATGGGTTATTTCTTGCAGGTTACGCAGTACCATCTCTCTTTTTTAAATGCATCCCATACACAATGGGTACATTCCTGAATTTTTCAAAAACATGCAAAGCATTTTTCTCTTCATAATAATGCTTTAGTGAATCATCAATCACCTTCTCATTCCATGAAACGACTTGTATATCCAATGGCAAAATAATGCTCAATATCTTTTCAATAGGATGCACATAGTTCTTTATAGAAATAAGCCTATCATGATATACAAATGTTCTGTCACCATTATTTGCTAATGCGGTAGGATGGTAATCAGTTAGTATTATTTCACCCCCAGGCTTTAATACCCGGTTCCATTCGTTTAACGCAGCTCGCACATCTTCAATATGCGCCAATGTAAGTGTTGAGACAATAACATCACAACTTTTATCTGCTAGTCCCGTTAGCCTGTTATTACTCAATTGGTAGGTAACAGCAGCCGGATATTTAATATTCAATTTGGCCAACATGCCAGCCGATACATCATAACCCATTATATCTGCCGGAGATTGCCTGAGCATTTCTTCCCAGTGCCTTCCCGTGCCGCATCCAATGTCAACAACTTTCTTGCCCGTCAGTATTTCTCCTTCCAGCATATCTGTAAACAACTCCGCCTCAAGTATCAACATTAAATTGTCAGGCTGGGCATCATATTGTTGCGCCCATAGGTCATATGCTTGTTCAGGATTTATAGCCATCACCGGTTTGTGAATGCTCAAACGTTTTCTAAGCTTTTCAAGAAATGTCATACTGATAAGTTTTTATCTTCAAATTTAGAAAGCGCAGTCAGCACTCTTTTTTGGTGGTTAGCCGGATGATTTTTAGATACATGTAACGTAGTTTTAAAAGCAACATTATAGTCTTCTTCCGGGAAATTTTTCCGCGCCCATTTTTTCCTCCATTTAGTATCAGTTATCCGCATCAGCAGCATATTCACCTTTCCAGGAAATGCAATGTTTATAATAAACTCCAGCAATAACTTTAAAAGCCCACCTTTACCAGCTGTATTATTTTTACCATCGTCGTATTTTACGTATCCGTTTGGCAGGTGGTTGCTTATCCATAAATTATCATTCATGAGCAAAGTATGTACCTCACTACCCGCTACCGGTATCATGCTCGAAAGTTCGATTGCAGTAAAACGGTTCTGCTCTTCCAACTGCATATTATGCATATCAATAAAATAGTTCATGCAAAATTTATGTTGCTGCCCAAATAAAAAGGTTGTTTTTTTAAACAGGTGAAGCAGTGTACGGCATATCCACAATCTATTTGTCTCTGTCACTATAAAAAAATCAAAATCGCTGGTTTGGTCAGCATACCCCTTTGACAAAGACCCTGAAATACCAACAAAACGGACAAAAGGGAATTTATAAATGAATTTACCAACTGCCAGGGCTTTTATTTTTTTTTCGTTAGCCAGGTTATTTGCATTCTTTCTCCGCAGTACTTGTTCTTTTATATTTGCATCAAGACTGTAATACCCTTTATGCATATAGAGGCTTTCTTCTTCTTTCATATCCTCCAGCGTAACCAACAACTCCGAAAAATGACAAATAATAGATAGGTTACCAAAAATCTCATCAGCCTTCAATGGATAATTGAATATCACATAATAACGCAATACACTAAGCACCGCATCAGCAATAGAGTCATCCATACAACGGCTTTCCAATCTCATCGCTGTATATTTTTATTGAACAATAGCACTACCGAAACGGTTTTCAAAAGTATCATCATATCCAAACCAAACGATGACCTTTGCACATAAAATAAGTCAAGGCGTGTACGTCCATATATATCATACTTATTACTTAGCCAACCATGATATCCCTTCACTTGTGCCAACCCGGTTATACCTGGTTTCACCCAATGCCTGTAATTATATTGCGGTAATTCGGCAGAAAATCGCTGATGGTGATAAAGCATATGCGGCCTGGGCCCAACAATACTCATCTCCCCTTTTAGCACATTAATAAGTTGTGGCAGTTCATCTATATATGTAGCCCTAAGTATCTTTCCTATCCTCGTAATGCGTTTATCATTCCATGCTGCGCCAACAAGATCAGATTTATCATTGATCACCATGGTTCTGAACTTCAGGCACCTGAATACTTTACCGTTGAGCCCTACCCGTTTCTGGATAAATAAAGTACCTCCTTTTGATGACATGTTAATAATCAACGCCAGCAAAGGATACAGCCAACTGAGCAGACATAATATCAGGACCAACGACGCCATAATATCAAAGGTTCGCTTTACATATAAATAATACCCCGCCTGCCCCCCGCTATACGAAAGAGGATAATATAGAGGATATACCCGATGATCTATGATATTCAGATCACTATTCCTGGTCGTTTCCTTTGTAGCTGTATCCATTCCCCGCTTATTATAATTGTAAATAAGAGTATTCCCGATTGTGTTTCCAGCACAGACTCCGTTAAGAAAAACACTACAAACAAGACTACCGCATAAACCAACATTGCACTGCTATAACGAACAGCTAAATACAAAACATATCCCATTACCGTTAAAATCAACATAATACCTGCTATACCATATTGCATATAGCTCTCCACATATTGGTTGTGCATATTGTAATTCAGATAGCCTGTATCCCCATTTTTCTTATTGCCTGTGTATAGTTGGTAGTTTACCATTTTCGCATTTAGGTCTTCCTTGTAGTGCACTCCGCCGTCGCCCTTTAGCCACAATCCTTTTTCATTCATCAATTCATACCCAAGGCGCCATAGCACCAGTCTTAAACTTAAACCATCAAATGGGTAATCTTTGAAACTCGGGGCTGTCAAGGCAGAAGAATAGCTAGCAATGCTCACATCTGCAAACCGTTTCCTTATAGGGTTTACAGTAGTGGTAAGTACCAGGTAAACACCGGCTGCCACTACCAGTAAAGTCATTTTTTGCCATTTACTTTTTATTGCTCTGAACAATAGGGTCAGCAATAATAAAGACCCCATAATAATGGCAATTTTAGAACTAAGCAGCAATAGGTTAATATAAAGAAAAATACCAACGCCCTTTACAAAATAAGGATTGAACGATGTTTTGTTTAGAACTATATACCCTATTGACGTGAGCAGGTAAAGAGAAAAATAAATAGCATTCAGCCCTATAGCGCTCGAATAGCGATGGTAAAAAAACACACCTGCGTCATGGGTATGACTGTATTGTACAATCGCAACAACCAAGCACCATAACGATGCAGCAGTACACCCCAAAACAAAGCTATTCAATCCGTTGTTCCATATATCTTCATACTTATATGCAAGTACGAATAACAACAATGGCATTCCTATTAGTGCTGCTTTCTCTTCTATCTCATGACTGTTATCTACAGGATACCTATAGAAAGCGATCACCTGTAATAAGAAATAAATTCCAAATACGATCACAGGTAACTGTTTCCTATAACCAAAGTAATTAAGATGAAATACACCGGTAAACACTAAAGCAACACCTGTAAGTATAAACAATATGGTAGATACATGCACCTGGTTAAGCCAGGGCAATGCAAAAAGAGCACAAAAGAACATACTATATATTATACGGTGTAGAGTACCTGCCGGTACTTTTCCCCGTACTTCCATTGGTTGAAACATGTTTCAATTTTTTCAGTTATCCTATCCCAATTATATTCGTTAGCAATTTTCAACTTATTGTTGAGCAGCCATTTCCCCTGTTCCTCTTTAACCTTTGATGCAGATATGATCGATATAAGATCCTTCGAATCCTTAAAGTAATAAGCATCTTTGCCCAGTACATGTTTGTTAAACTGGTTCTCATGCGCGCAGATCAGGGCATTACAACCCATAGCTTCCAACAAGGATGGATTGGTGCCTCCCACAGAATGCCCATGAATGTATAACCGCGAATGATACCGCAACGCATTAAGCTGCATGGGGTCAAATATCGATCCGGCAAACACCACATCGGGGTTCCTCCCATACTCTTTATATAACCGCCGCCCAAAAGATGTGTCATTATGATTACCTATAAGTACAATTTTCCTTCCTGGTACTGCGGCATATGCTTTTAGTGTGGTTTCAATATTGTTTTCAGGTTCAAAACGGGCTATTAGCAAATCATAGCCATTCGGTTGCACCGAGAACTCTGCCAAAACACTATAATCATCATCAGTAGTCTCATAAATGTCAGCACCGTATGGTATCAATTCAGCATCAGCATTATATTTGTCACGCAGATATTCTTGTATACCTTTTGAATCGGCAATGAGATGATCACTATTGCGAACCCCCCATTTTTCAGCATAGGTAAGAAAATACTGTATCGCTTTATTATACTTTGCCCTAGACCATTCAAGCCCGTCCATATTAGTGACAAGTATTGATGATTTAGGATAAAGCCACGACCATATTGTACTACTTGTATAACCCAGCTGCAATATCACATCAAAATTCTGTTTACGGCTGTCACGGATACAGTTCAGGTCGTAAATGAATTGCCCCGCAGTACCCAACAAAAATTCAGGATCATAGCAGCTTATTATCTGTACATCCTTATAACTTTTTTGTTGGTAAGGATGCCTGTGCGAATTATAAACAGATACTTCATGCCCCTTCTCTGCCATACGTGTCGAAAATGTCTCAGCAAATTGCTCAAACCCTCCGTATTGATTGGGTATCCCTCTTGTTCCAATTATCCCGATCTTCATACACTAAATATTAAATAGTGACCTTAATTTGCTCCTCATACTGATGAACTTCTTTCACTTTTGCAGTAGGTTCCATATTCAAAACTTCTTTATAAACCATTAGCGTATCTATTGCAGCCTTCTGCCAGTTATATTCAGTGAGTATCTTGTCGTGCAATCTATCATTCAAAGGCGCTTCCGATGCTTTAACCACGGCATCGTATATAGACTGTGGACTACCGGGGTCGCAATACCATGCATCATTTCCATAGTATTCAACCGTATCACCTTTCGCACTTATTACTATATTGCAGTTCATGTATGCTGCTTCCATACTACTCAGCCCGCAGGTCTCATTCCAGCTGGGCAGTACATGTACCTTTGCACTCATATAGTGTCTTATCAGTTCTTCCTGCGATATAAACCCTTCAAAGCTTATATTGTCCGATGCTGCCTTCCGGCATTGCTCGTAGTATTTCATATGGTTGGGTGCCGGCTTACCTACCAGCTTTAGCTTAAAAGGAGTATCATTCAGCGCTCTTATCAGGTTCAACTGATTTTTGTTCCCTTCTATTCTTCCCACACACAATACAAGCATTGGGTCATGTACCGTTTCTTGCTTTTTATATCCCCCAAAAACTTCCGTATCTATTCCATTGTATATCACTGTATGTGGCGCAGTCACCTGGTATCTGTTTACAAACCTGATGTACTCATTTTCAGAATTTGGCAAGAGCATAGACGCACCATTTACCAGGCGCACAATAGAACCTTTATGGCCATAATAGAGGTATTGTCTGCTCTTAATTGACTCACCGTTTTTTAGCCAGCGCGCTATGGTCTTTACATACTCTATCTTATCTGCAGAAATATATTTGCTGGCTATGCCTCTTATTCCTTTATCTGCTTTTTGCGACTCTTCATGATCCAGGAATATCGTCGATATCACATACGGCAACCCACTATTCTCCACATGCACACAGGCATCAGCAGGTCGTGTTATATTAAACAGGTGCAATAGATCGTATTCTTTATAATTAATTTTTTCATGAGACAGTTTAATATCAACTATCACTCCCTGCCTTCGCAAATATTTTGCTGTAGATACTATCTGAACAGTATCTCCACCATACACGCTGTATAAAGTTGACCGTGCTATGTAAAGTATCTTCATGCTTTTAAGGGTTTTAGAGTTGCTGTCCACACTTTCTCATATTCAGGAAACATAGAAGAAAAAGCAATAATCCACACCAAATATTCTGCTGTGTTTGTTATATAACTACCTGTGAATTGGTAAATAAAAGCAAATGCAAAAAGCCATAGCCTGTATGGGCTTGTATATACTTTTGTTGTAAAGAATAAAACCGCTTCAACAACTAAACGAATACAAAACCCCACATACCCAAAGCAAACTATAGTTTCTGCACAAGCATTAGGTATTCTGATGACTTCAGGTATTTTAGAATACAAGTAGTATTGCACTATTATGTCACGGCCTATCAATTTTAGCTGACCAGGACCTATTCCCCACAAATAGCTTTTTTGCGCAATTACTTTGTTGGCCAGTATAAATGCTTCATACGTCCGTCCACGTGCAGAAGTATCATCTCCATTGAAAATATTATGTATCCTCACGAACAAAATATTTCCCGGATTAATTTTATACCAAACTAAAAGTAGGCCTATAATTACCATAACACCCGCAAAAAAGCTGACCCTGCTTTTAATAGTTGAAAACAACCGGGTAAAATACACAGTAAATACAACGATGCTCCCAAAAAGAATAGCGCTCAATACCCCCAGAGAAAAAGAAGCAAGAAAGGGAACTGTAATGATAAAAAGAGTTAGTAATGGTTTGGTTGTTTTAAAGAATATGGCTCTGCTGTAAAAATAGATAGCCACTGGCGCAAGCAGGTAACTGTAATGCGAGGCCTCTTCTGTAAACAACTTCAATCGGGGTACGTCTATGTTTAGAGAAACAGGTACCTTATACCATACTACGGAATTGATGGAAGGGAAAAAGAGCAGACAGAAACTTAATAATGTAAAAAAGAAATTCAGAATAGATATATCCCTGAAAATGAGGTCCCAATTAATGGATGAGCTATTAATAAAAAAAGAACTCACTACAAGGAATGTAGTCATCCCTGCTATCATCAATATAGACCTCGAATAGTAGATTATATCCACACCATGTAGCAGGTGAATAACTGCAAAAATGGTAAGAGGCATTAAAATACCTGTAGCAATACTAAGCCGGCCTTGCAGGTACAATAGGTACAGCCACATTGGCGTCAATAAAAGGGTGTACGTAAGCCCCTCTGGCAGCAGAAAAGAGTTAAAGAAAAAGATGAGTATGGCAAATATCCACACCCACCCATGCTTTACATGTAAGGTGTTTGTTGCCATCTTCTGTTATTAAATAGGTTAGATAAATAGAATTTCCATAATAGCATACTTACTATAATTGCAAGCACTATATATGTCCATATATTATTATCATTATAGAGCAATAATATAGCGCCATACATAGGTAGCATTTCAAATAAAGCTTGCCTCCAGGAATAAGTTTGATACATTTCTTTCTGTACCACGGCATTCACGGCAGGCATGGTAACACACATGGCAATCGTCATTCCACCAATCATAGCCATGGGTGTATGGTAGAGCCACAAACCACACAGCATGAACACGTAACAAACAGAACAGTAAAACAAAATAAGTTTTGTTGCTAAACGGCCCTTGCCTGCAGCATTTAGATAGAAAGATGGCATTATGCTGTGCGCAAATACAATTTCAAAACCCACAAAATATTTTATATACATCAGCAGCATGGCTGATGTGTCCTTTCCCGCCCAGAAGGGCAATAGCAGCGGCGCTGTATAATTGAATAATAAGAGTGCGATAACTATGATTCCCAATACTGTTCCGCGTACCAGGTAATACAACTTTGCCGGATCTTCTCCTTTTTTTACCATCAAAGCTATCCGTGGCAATATCCAAAAGGCCATTGCAGTAAATATCATATGAATGTGGTTGAAAATAGTAGATACCAAACCATATCCTGAAACTACTTTCAACCCGAAATTCGAAGACACCCAAAAACGATCTGTCTGGAAAGTAAGCACAACTATAACCACTTGTATCCAGGGCCATATACTAATGTGTAAGATGCTCCTGTATAGTCCACTCTCGTTTAGCTTTCCTATACGCCAGGCAGGCATTATCCATTTCACACAACAGAACTGCAAAATCAGATACGCTATTAAAAACACGATATTAGCCCACAGTATTTTATCCAACGAATAATGTGCTACAGCCATTACCAATGTTAGCCCCAGCGAGCCAAACCGGTATATCATATTCAGTATCGAAGACATTTTGAAATGCTCATAAGCCTTTATGATGCTTTGAAATACCTGGTCGAAATATTTAAGACCCGCTATCACAGTTGCCAGTAAAATGCACAACGCTACGTTCGTCCCTTTTGCATTGCCCAATCCCCACCATGCATTTTGAACAGCAACCAAAGAAAGGGTATACCCAATACCTACTATGCCAATAAAAAAAAGAAGAATGATGTGTAGCGTTCCATTGATGATATCATTCATATGCCGGGCATCATTATCTCCCGGTGCTGCAGAAACATTCCTTACAGTTGCCATTCCCATATTTGCAACCCCGGTATTAAAGTTGAATAATTGCAAAATGGTGATCATCGAGTTAAGCAATATCCACAAACCAAAGGTCACCAACCCCAGGCCATGTATCATAATGGGTATTGTAGCTATGGATACCACCGGGTATAAGGCAGCATCTATCACCCCCCACAAGGAGTGCTTTACGCCCTTCGGTATTTGTATCCTTTTATATGCCATTGAATAGGGTACTTAAACAACACTAATGCCTTTTTTAGTCATGTAGTACAGTTTATCGTACCTACATTCTGCCTTCGTGTCAATAATTCTTAATACAAAATACCCATAACATACACCGTAACCAATTCATTTATTACGGTATGGGATTGTTTGTAACCTAAACAAGAAAAACCTAAGATAAAGTCGAAGAGTAAAACAGGTAAGATCCCAAGTTAATAATAATTATTTTATAAGTAGAGTCTCCTAAAAACCTTCAGTAGCCGTTCATCCGCATTTACTGTAATTATAAGTTGATAAGATATTTCTGTTATTTTGTAGTGCATGCCGAACATAACCGATCACTTCATTTTTTTAATAACCCATAATGACATTTAGTATCATAGGTACAGGGAATATGGCGTGGTTCCTTGCAAAGAGGTTAACTACTGCCGGCCATCAGTGCATCGGCATTTATGGACGCGACAAAGCTGCTACCACAGAATTGGCAGAATGGATACAGGCAAAACCATACACTAATATTGCAAATATTCACGATGGAGAGGTAGATGTCTGCCTGCTATCTATATCAGACCATGCTATAGAAACGATTACCCCCAGCTTGCGTTTTGAAAAAACTGTTCTTATCCACACCGCAGGGGCAGTAGATCTGGACACTTTAGCCAACTCCGCTATCGACTATGCTGTATTATGGCCGGTGTATTCAATACTAAAAAACAATCTACCCAATCACCGCAATATCCCTTGCGCGTGGCAGGCATCAACCCCTAAAGCACAGCGCTATGTACTCTCCCTGGCACACGGTATAACAGATGTAATATTTGAGGCTGAGGACAAACAAAGAAAATGGTTGCACCTGTCTGCCGTAATTTGTAATAATTTTGTCAATCATCTCATGGCCATTGGTGAGCAAACTTGTAATGATCAGCAACTTGATTTCAATATACTTCATCCTATTATTGCCCAAACATTCGAAAGATTGCAAAAGACATCTCCTTTCCTATTACAAACAGGGCCAGCCCGGCGTGGGGATAGTATTACCATAGCCCGCCACATGAAATTATTAGACAGTAATACAGATTGGCAAAGGGTTTACAGTGCTATAACTACCTCCATAGAAAACATGTATAGACATAATGACACAAAAAATGAAGTGAAGCCTTAACTTTGCGCAAAAGTTGCATACCTCAGAATGTATAAGATAAATTTTAAGTTTGAGCAAAAAGGACTGGAACCCATAATAATTGATAATGTAGCATCAGGACAAAGTATCCTGGAAGTTGCACTTGATAATAATATAGAACTTCACCACAACTGCGGTATGGTCTGCGCCTGCAGCACTTGCCACCTTTACCTGGAAAAAGGTGATGAATTTGTACCCGAGATCAGCGACAGGGAAGAAGATTTTATTGACAGGGCGCGCAACCCACGCATCAATTCGCGTCTGGGATGCCAATGTGTACTTGAAGATGGCAGCGGCGAACTTATGGTCACTATACCAGACCAGTCAGTAATTCACGGAGAATAATTAATCTACTAAAGTACGGTACCTCTTTTGTGTACCTAAACATAAAAATAAAATATGGCCCAGTACGAACCGCCTATAAAATGGAATGATTATGAAGATATAGCTATCAAGCTATATGAACGCTTTGGCAGTGATTACGGTGATAGCAAAATATACCGTGTACGCTTTACAGACCTCATGAATTGGGTACTTGAAATACCAAACTTTGCCGGCACAAAAGAAGAATGTAACGAAGGTCATTTGGAGATGATACAAACCAATTGGGTGTACGAATGGCGCGACAATAAAAGCTAAAGCAATGAATTTGCTGGAACTGTTCAAACCTATAAACACATTCATTTTTGAAATAGAAGGTGTGCTCGCAGATAATGTAGTATCTCTAAACGAAACAGGGGGAATGCTCCATTATTTGCATAGCAGAGATATTTTCGCATTACAGACTGCTCTTTCCAAAGGTTATAAGCTATGGTTCATTGCATCGGGCAAAGACGAGTGGCTAACAGAATGGCACGACAAGGGTGTGCACATTGTAAACAGAGACAATAACAATCCCCAGGAAATATTGCAAAGCATACAATCAGGTACCGACTACAGGAATATCTTGTATGCGGGTGCAGATATGCCCGCCCTGTCATTAATGAAAGATCATTGGCTGCCTGTATGCCCGGCTGATGCTGTACCCGAAATAAAAAAGCTTGCTAAATATATATCTCCATCTGCCGGGGGTAACGGTTGCGTAAGAGATGTTATAGAAAAAGTATTAAAGCTGAATGGACACTGGCAGTTCCCTGCTTAATTCTAACCCCGGGCACAAACCCGGTCTTTCATTTTATATTATGACTACCAGATAAATAAGAGCTTCCTATATATAAGCATACTCAAAATTACCACCTAGCTCAAAAAAGAAATTATCTCCATTCTTAAATGATGCATCTACCATGTAACGCCCGGTTTCATTCATATCCCAGCTTATATCTATTACCGGTTGCACATCAGCTGTTATAAGTTGTAAAAATTTCACATTCACTGCATTACGCAGCCATAAAGACATTCCCAGGGTTTGCTGCAGCAGTTCCTTTACCATTTCCATCATACACACACCAGGCACTACCGGTTGCGTACTTTCTCTAAAAATATCATGTGCCTCGTTAAAAACCACCTTGCACGAAAACTTATTTTCATCCCGGCTCACATCCACATATGTATAAAAATCATTTAAAAGCATATCGTAAATAATTTTAACCGGTTAATTTAAAAAACCCAACAGCATTAAGATATTGTTATCAGGCAATTATTATGCCGTTTACTGTTTCAGCAGCAAATACTTATTAACATATCAATTTTTACAATGAAAAAATGAGTAATTATCTGCAAATAACACAAACGTAATAAGCTAAAATATATTTCCTTTTACATGAACATTAAAGTAAAAACACAAGAAACAGACTCTAAATTACCAACATGTGCAAAATAAAAAATGGATGTCAGGTTATTAAACCCAACATCCAATATCTTTTGTCTTATCAAAAGTTATGCAGAACAATCTACTGTTCTGTATTGGCAGCTGCAGAGGCATTCACACCGTAATAATACATTCCCTGCCCTCCGGGATAGAAACCGGCTATCTGTATTTTATCAGTGCTTGCAGACAATGCATTTTGCATATCTTCTACACTGCCTACTTCAGCATCATTAATGCTCGTTATAACAAAGCCTTTTTTCATACTGGTTTGGGTGGCAAGTGCACCTTTCCCTATTTCAGTTACCTGCAGGCCACCGTTTACTCCGTATCTGCTAAGTTCAGTGGCACTCAATGCCTTAAAACTTGCACCAAGCAATCTGGTAACGTCATGTTGCTTCACAATACCTGTAGTGCCATCTATGTTTTTCAACTCCACGGTTGTGGTATGCACACTTCCACTACGCAGGTAGGTAACACTAATATTGTCTCCGGGCTGGTAACGGGCTATTTGTTCCAGCAATTGTGGTTCTGTAACTACATTGTTTCCATTGATCTGGGTTATAAAATCACCCTTCTGCAACCCGGCTTTTGCAGCGCCCATATTAGGTACCGTAGCTGCAACATATACACCATCTGTTTTATCAATACCAAGCGAACTCAATTGCTCATTACTCAGCTTCTTACTATCCATAAACTCTACACCCATATAAGCACGTTGTACAGAACCGTATTTCATAAGGTCGCTCACTGCTTTCTTCACAATATTTGAAGGCACTGCATAAGAATATCCCGCATAAGAACCCGTTGGCGAAGCTATTGCGGAATTAATACCTATAAGCTGACCCGCAGTGTTTACCAGCGCACCGCCACTGTTACCAGGGTTCACTGCAGCATCTGTTTGTATATACGCCTCTATGGCAGATGTTTGCCTGTTTATGCCAATATTTCTTCCCTTGGCACTCACAATTCCTGCTGTCACAGTTGCATCCAGGGATAGTGGATAACCCACTGCCAGCACCCACTGTCCAAGCTTCACATCATCAGAGTTACCGAAATCCATAAAGGGCAGGTTCTTTTCATTCACCTTCAGTACAGCTATATCTGTAGATGGGTCTGTTGCCACCACCTTGGCTTGTGTTGTGTACCGGTCGTTAAAGGTTACAGTCACTTCATTTGCATCGGCAACCACGTGGTTATTGGTAACTATATATCCGTCGTTCGATATAACAACACCCGATCCAGACCCGGATTGTGAGGGAATATAATATTGCTGCTTACCAAAAATATCTCCAAAAATACCCCCAAAAGGATCTTGCGCCTGGGCTACTACCGTACGGGCCTTTGTTGTCGTTTTAATATGTACAACAGCCTTTACAGATGCCTCAGCTGCATTCTCAAAATTCACCGGGCCGCCACCACCTGTATTAGCAGCATTACCTGTAAAGCTGGTAAAACGTACCGGCAGGGTGTTTGGGTTATTACCCGCAAACATTGAAAATTGATGTGAATAACGCGACGCTACAAAAAGTGTCAATAAAGAAGTAAGTACCGCTGTTAAAATGACAGGAATTAGTTTCATTTTCATAACATGTTCAGTTTTAATAGTCTGGTTTATATATAGCAAAAATATTGCCTTACTATATTACAAAAGTGTTAAAACATAACAAACATTACAACTATAACATACCATACAAAATCACCAGATCTCTTCACCGATCAACACATTCTTAGGCCTGCTCATCCGCTCTTATGGTTGACCCATTTAAAATAAAACAGAAAAGAGTACCTTAACAACAAACATATCATAAATGGATCGCTTCACCGGGCTTATTGGTATAGTATTGATATTGGGTGTGGCTTTTCTTTGCTCCAACAATAGAAAACGGATTAACCTGCGCCTTGTACTAAGTGGGCTCACATTGCAGATTGCAATTGCTGTTTTGTTACTGAAGGTACCTCCGGTTACTCACTTCTTCCAGTACATGGGTCGGGGCATGCAGCGGCTCGAAGGGTTTGCAAAAACAGGTGCAGCCTTTGTATATGGGGGTATTGGCGCAGTAAATAAAGATGGCAACATAGTTAACTACAATGCGCAAGGCACTTTTGTATTTGCGTTCAACATTACAGCAACCATCATACTGGTTTGCATATTGGTAGCCATCTTTTATTATTTCGGTATTATGCAGCGCATAGTTGCCATTGCAGCAAAGGCTATGAATGTTATAATGAAGGTAAGCGGCGCTGAAGCACTAAGCAATGTAGCCAGCACGTTTGTAGGGCAGATCGAAGCGCAGATCATGATCCGCCCCTACCTTGCAACTATGACCATGAGCGAACTGCTTGCATCCATGAGCGGTAGCCTGGCCTGTATAGCAGGTGGAATACTTATAATTTATGCCAACATGGGCGCTCGTCCCGAATATCTTATTGCAGCCAGCATCATGGCGGCTCCCGGGGCACTCGTTATCTCCAAGATCGTGTTCCCGGAAACTGAGACCTCCCCAACTATGGACAATGTAAAACTGGAGGTAAAGAATGAATATACCAACCTTGTAGATGCCATAACCCACGGCGCTACAGATGGCTTTAAAATAGCAATGAATGTCATAGCAATGCTTATTGGCTTCATCGCCCTTATAACCATGCTCAACTGGATATTGAGCCACATATACACTGGCCTTACTCTCGATCTCATTTTTGCCAAATTGTTCTTTCCCTTTGCATGGGCAATGGGTGTACCAACCGCAGATATCAACAATGCCGCTACGCTACTGGGGCAAAAACTAACAGTAAATGAGTTTGTAGCTTTTAGTAACCTTACTTCTAAAACAGTACCTATACTCACCGAAAAGGGTTTAATGATAGTAACAATTGCCATTTGCGGTTTTGCTAACTTCAGTAGTGTTGGTATGCAAATAGGTGGTATTGGGGTACTGGCGCCAGAACGGCGTACAGACCTTGCCAGGCTTGGCATGCGTGCATTACTATGCGGTACGCTGGCATCATATCTTTCCGCCACTATAGCTGGTATGCTGATGTAATATGCCCTGGTAAATAATCTAAAAATACCCCAGGTACAATCGTGAATGAGTAGTAAACTCCAGGCTTATCTCATCTCCAATATTCATGTCGTAAAAATGCGCTTGCGAGACTTCTATACTTAGCTTATCGCGGGCATCTATATAGATGTGATAAGTATTGTTTTGCGGCATGTACTGTTTCCTTACTATACGGCAAACCTCTATTGTCTTGGTTTTATATTTTATGTCTGCCTGTACCTTCCTCAAAAAATAACGATACGATGTGTAAATAGCAGCGGTTGATATACCCAGCAAAATAGCTGTAGTAACATAGAAGTGAGTAATTGAAAATGCATTTGGCGCACCATCAAATGCCCTATACCACGACCCTACAAAGGGTATCACAAAAGACATGATCATAAAAATATTATACACTTTATAATACATTTTCCTATCCTTCGATTCCATGTTTTGCAGGAACTCAAGTTCATCTGTTTCAAGCGGCTCAATATATGATGTAAAAGCCTTTGTCAATGGGTTACACTATGTTGTAGATATTATTATACTTGTTTCTTATGTAGCGCATAAAACAGGTAAAATCAAGTCCCTTTCCAGTCACCTTCATACATAACTCTTCAGATGTGTACATACGCCCATACTGGTGTATATTTTCGCCGAGCCAATGCAATAGTTTGCCAAATTCGCCGAGCTCCATATCTGTATGCAATGTTGGCAATTGCCTTTCAGCTTCTTCCATAAATTGTGCTGCATAAAAGCTGCCTAGTGAATAGGTGGGGAAATATCCAAAACTGCCATGGCACCAGTGTACATCCTGCAAAACGCCTGTCTTATCATCTGTAGGGCGTACACCAAGGTATTGTTCATACAGGTCGTTCCACGCACCACTTATGTCATTAGGGTCAAGCTCACCGGTTATCAATGCCTTTTCAATTTCATAACGTATCATCACATGAAAATGGTAGGTCACTTCATCAGCTTCGGTACGTATCAGCGATGATGATACACGATTCATACCTTTATAAAAAGTGCTTTCGGTTACATCAGCAAGCTGCTCTGTAAAAGAACGTTGCAGTACCGGGTAAAAATATTTCCAGAAGTGCGTGCCACGTCCCACACAATTCTCCCATAACCGTGACTGTGATTCATGTATAGCTAATGATGCTGCGCTGCCCAATGGCAAACCATATTCACTTTCCGGCAGGCCCTGCTCATAAAGTGCATGTCCCCCTTCATGGATGCTGCTCCAAAGCAACGATGCAAAATTATGCTCATCCACGCGAGTAGTGATACGCACGTCTTTTGATGAAAATGAAGTGGTAAATGGATGCTCAGCATAGTCCTGTCGTCCGGCATCAAAGTCATACCCCATCTTCTTCAACACATCTATCGAGAAATTCCACTGTTTATCTTTTGCAAACTCACGATGAAAGAAGCTATTATCCACCTGTTTAGCTTCGCTTATTTTCTGCAGTATAGGTGGCAGGTTCTCCCTCACCATAGCAAATACTGGATCAAGCAATCCTACCGTAGCGCCTTTCTCATAATCATTCAGTAATGCATTATAAGGATGGTGTTCATACCCATAGTATTCTGCCTGCTGCTTTTTCAGCGCTATCATCTTCTTTAATTCCGGTGCATAGCTCCGGTAATCATTTTCGTTGCGAGCTGTTATCCAGGTATTAAAACTCTGGCTACTCTGCCGTGTAATATCTTCTATAAAAGAGGATGGGAGTTTTCTGTTCTTTTCGTAGTCTTCGTAGCTCAGTTTCACATTAGTGCGTTGCTGTGGTGTCAGGTCACCTCGCTGCACTAATTCCTGGAGCAATGCTCCATATTTATCGCCGGTAAGCAGCTCATGTGCCTGTGCTGCAAGTGTAGCCAGTTGCCTGCCACGTTGTGTAAAACCTTTTGCCGGCATATACACCTCCTGGTCCCATTCCAGCACTGCCGATGCATACTGTATATCTGCCGCTTTTTGTACTATATCAAGGTAACCTGTGTAAAGATCTGCGCTATGCTGCATTGTTATTGTAAACTTTTATCTGGTCAATATTTATTCAGACATTTCCAGTCTTTCCACCTTATTGATACCTGGCAGAGAACCTATGCGGGACGAGAAATTTTCCAGTTCTTCCCTGTCATGTACATATACCATTATAGTACCTTCAAAAATACCATCCTTTGTATCTATACTTATAGAGCGCATATTCATTTTCAACTCTCCCGATATTACATTGGTGATCTTCTGTATTACGCCCACATCGTCAAGCCCGGTTATACGCACCCCGCTTAAGAACGATACTTCTTTGTTCTTCGCCCACTTCGTCTTCACTACCCTATGGCCATAGTTTGCCAACAATTGCGGTGCATTCGGACAGTCAGTACGATGTATCTTCAGGCCCTCGCCCGATGTTATGAATCCAAACACATCATCGCCTGGTATGGGTTGGCAGCATTGGGCCAGCTTATAAAGTATTTTGTCAGAGCTTTCGCCAAATATGATGAGTTCTCCGCCCTTAACAGGTTTATTTTTCGCAATTTCATCCTGCGATACAAGGTTCTTAGTATCCAGTTTTAGTTCCTTCGATGGCGACTCCAGTTTATCACCATGTATAGTAAAGTCTTTTAGATCCTTAATATCAATATTACCTACAGCAATACCATAAAACAGGTCAAGTGGTGATTGTTTTTTGAAGTGTACACAAAGCTCATTTAAATTTCCAGGGCTAAGTGGCACACCAAGGTGTTCCAATTTACGCATAAGCACACCCTTGCCATCTTCAGCTATCCTGCGTTTTTCTTCTTTCAGGTAATATTTTATCCTGCCTTTCGCCTTAGCTGTTGTTACAAATGCCAGCCAGTCTTCAGATGGCTTTTGTTTCGATGAGGTGATTACCTCAACCTGGTCCCCGCTTTTAAGCTGGTAGCTAAGTGGTACCAGCTTGTGGTTCACCTTAGCGCCTATGCAGCGCGCACCCAGTTCAGAGTGTATGTCAAAGGCAAAGTCCAGTGTGGTGGCGCCCTTAGGTAGCACCCGCATATCACCCTTAGGTGTGTATATGTATATCTCTTCTGTAAACAGATCCAGCTTAAAATCTTGTAGGAAGTCCAGCGTATCTGTTTCTGGGTTATTTAATATTTCTCTAAGATGGATCAACCAACTATCCAGCTTGCTTTCGTGTGCTGAGCTTGCACCTTCCTTATATTTCCAGTGCGCCGCAAGGCCCTTTTCAGCTATTTCATTCATTCGCAATGTGCGTATCTGCACCTCCACCCAGCGGCCTTCAGGCCCCATTACTGTGGTGTGCAGCGCCTCATACCCATTACCCTTAGGTACACTTATCCAGTCGCGCAGGCGTTCTGTACTGGGGCGGTAAATATTGGTGATAATGGAATATACCTTCCAGCAGAGTTCTTTCTCCTGGTCCGGCGGACAATCAATAATGATTCGTATGGCAAACAGGTCATAAACTTCTTCAAATGTCACACCCTTTGTGCGCATTTTATGATAAATAGAGTGTATTGCCTTAGGCCGGCCAAATATATCAAAATCAAAGTCAAAATTGTTCTTCGCCAGTTCTTCCTTTACTGGCTTTATAAACTCATTAATATAACGTGTTCTCTCACGCTTCGTTTCCTTCAGTCCGTTGGCTATTTCGTTAAACACCTCTGGCTGGGTATATTTCAATGCAAGATCTTCCAACTCAGATTTTATTTCATACAACCCCAGGCGGTGGGCCAGTGGGGCATATATATAGGTCGTTTCAGATGCTATTTTCAGTTGCTTTTCATGCGCCATGCTGGCCAGCGTGCGCATATTATGCAGACGGTCTGCCAGTTTTATAAGTATCACCCGTGGATCATCGGCCAGCGTAAGCAGTATTTTCCTGAAGTTCTCAGCCTGTTCGGTAGTATTTGCTTTAAGATCTACAACCGTAGATATCTTGGTCAGGCCATCAATTATTTTAGCAAAATTGGCGCCAAATTCCCGTTCCATGTCCTCCAGCGTCAGTTCAGTATCTTCTACCACATCATGCAGCAGCGCACAGATCACAGACGTCACCCCCAGGCCTATCTCTTCCACAACTATACGGGCCACGGCCAGTGGGTGCAATATGTATGGCTCGCCAGACTTACGGCGCATGTCCTTATGCGCATCCGCGGCTAGCTCAAACGCGCGCCTCAGCAATGCCTTATCCCCTTTCTTTATCCGGATCTTTAATGCCCTTAATATCGCACGGTACTCCCTAAGGATGATCTTCTTTTCCTCTTCTTCGTTTTTATTATATATCGATGTTGCTATAGTTTGCATTATGGTTCTATCCCCTGTCTGATTTACAAAGTCTCTTATCTAATTTACGAAAATTATCGCATAAAGGGTGCCAATATCACCCTATGCTGCAATTAGCTTTAGTTATAATGTAATACCACAAAGTTAAGTGCTTATATACAGATACCGAGAACTATACACAATTATGCGACAGACAAAACCCACCTACCTGCCTCCCGGGTAATTCAAGGTATAGAACGACAGGTAAGGATTAATATCTGCATCATTCAGCAATATCCTATAGTTGTCTGCCGAAATAATAAACATACTGATCTCCCCGGCTTTATATTTGTTGAAGATGTCACTGTCCCTCAGTACTTCCATATAGGTTTGTGCTGCACTTGCGTTGGCAAATTTTTTCACCACCAATGTGCTCTGCTCTAAACTCAATATATCAATAAGTACAGACAGGCTGGAGTCTGTAAAATGTGTAGTATTCATTTCCAGGATGGAGTTCCTGAGGGCTGTAGATCGCAGATCTATTTCCGGGAATTTGATGACCACATAATGCTGTGCCTGTGGCGCGTAAGTAAAGGTTATAAGGCCAGGCAAAGTATTGAACGTCTTACCGGCAGCGCTGGCTGCCGCAGGTTTGCCATATGGGTTTGCCGAACTGTAAACAGTATCTCCATGGCCACCACTCACTAAACTACCATCTTCAGCTATACTGTAGTTATGCGTATAATCGTAGTATGGCCATTGGCGGTAATGCTCCTGGCTGCTTCCTTCTGATTGTGCAGGGCCTTTAGGATTTTTGCTCATGTATTTTACAACACTTTCAGCCCAGTCTCTCAGTGAGTCAGAAGGGTGTACATGCATATACTCGGTAAGCAATGTATCTGCCTGTTTATACTCACCTTGTCCCACCAGCGCTATGGCCTGCATAATGCGGAAGCGATTGGTATATGTAGAGTCTTTAAACTGTTTCAATGCGGTATGGGTGCGCGACAGCACATCAACATATTGATGCTGTATTAAGAGGCTGTAAGTTTCATCATAATAATTTGCCATACCTGCTGATGCCGCAGCATCAGCCTTCGCTGCATCTTCCTTCGCAGGGCGCACAAGCACTGCCAGTGGTGACTCAGGATATTGTTTTAGCAATTGGGCGCTATATATTTGTGCGTCGTCCAGCCTGCCCTGCCGCAACGCCACCAGGTAGCGCAGGTACAGTACATCTGGCTTGTATTTATGTTCCGGAAAACGGCTGTCTAGTGTATCCAGCGTTTTCAATGCCTGGTTGTAATCTTCCAGTTCCTTTACATAGGCTTTACCAAGGTCTAGATAAGCAAGTTGTATCCTGTTCCGGGCCTTCGCTCTCGCGTCATCCGTATTAGGTATAAAAGCCAGCAGGCTTTCTACAGTTGGCAATCCATTTTCGTCCAGCTGCCCGTTGTTGGCAGCGCTATCTGTTGCCGCCGCGTTATTATTATTGCCGGCTGTTGCTGACATAGCCGATTGACGGCCCCAGTTGTCTGCAAGAGTCCTGTTTCCCCACTTTCGTTTAAACTCATTATACCCTTGCTGCATTAATGTAGGGTTAGCAAAATACCAGCTGGCCACATCTGTGCCCCCACCCTGCTGCCCTTGTTGTGCAGAGGCTGCTAACAATCCTCCGTTCTCTGCATTGTAAGCGCTATCATCACGGCGCTGCTGCAAACTTCTTATATATCTGCGTATCGCAACACGTTGTTCTTTATCTCCCATACTTGCAAGCTCCAGCAGGCTGTCTTCTGCATGTATCACAGCCATCGGCCTGGTAACTTCGCCCAGTACCCTGCTTCTGCGCAATGCCGTTATCATCAGGGTATCTGCAGGTGCGTAAGAGGCAAGTGCAGCAGCACTGTCATATGCCCTTTTGGCTTCAACATAACGGCTCGATGAATAGTAAACGTTACCCAGCGTTGCGAACGATATCGCTTTTTGCTTTTTAGTCGATTTTGGTGTTTTGATACTCTTGTTCAGGTAAACTATAGCATCGTCTGGTTTGTTGGCCGATACGGCAAGTTGCCCGAGTAAATAATAAACCTGGTCGTAATAGGGTATGTATTTCCCGTCGTTCAATACTTTTTTCAGGGAAGATATCATACCGTCCACATCGCCGCCAGCATACATCGTGTTATACGCCATATACTTACGGGCATAAAAGTCCAGTTCTATTTTGGGGCTCAGGTCTATCACTTGTTTAAAACTGCTTGTAGCCGCCGTATATTCTCCATTACGTTGCAATAATTGCCCGTTCAGGTATGCCGCACGTTGTCGTTGATTATCTGTAAGGTTGTTATCTTTTGCAGCTATAGCAAGCTGGGTTGCAGCTTCCTTAAAGTTATTGTCGTTTAGGGCCACAAATGCTTTTTCCATAGCTATGCGGCCTTTAAGACTTTCTGGTAGTTTAGGATCAGCATCCAGTAGCGACAATACTGATTCCGCATTTTCAATATTATGCGATTCGGTAAAGGTGCGTGCTAACCATAAAATAGCTTCATTATGTACTGTTCTGTGCTTAAGGAAGTCCAGCATTGTTTTTTTATCATCTTCAACAATAGATGGCTCTGTATTTTTCTTCTGGCTCGATCCGCTGCTTTGTGCTTTTTTCTTCTTCTTTTCCTCATCCATGCTAATGATGTAGCGGAAAGAAGTACCGGCAACAGCATACCGGCCTTTATAATAGTTAGCCTCACCCAACAGCAGGTACAGGTCATCGCCCCACTTAGTGCGGGGGTCATGTATCTGTATCCCAACCGATGCTTTGCGGATAATACTGTCCATATCCGCAGATAGCAGAGACGAATCCCGGTTGGGGTCAAAAGAATATAACCCTATTAGGGTGTCATAGTTCTCTCGCCGCGTTCGCTGCATGTTCAGCAGCGCCTCGTCCATCTTTTTATCGGCATTATAAAAATAATTATACCTCGTAAAGGTATTCTGTATCCCCTTTCGTACAGGGGTCCATTTCTTTTTCAGCATTTGCTGGTTACTCCACTTTTCGTGTTTCTGTTTCATTTTTAGGTCCAGCGCCAGCTGCATCTTTTTCTCCTGCAGGTTAGCTCTCGACTTTGCCAGTTTCTCACGGTCTGCTTTTTGTTTGGCCAGCGCATCTGCCCGCTTCTTGCGCACTACATTCATGCTATCTGTTCTCTTCGATCGCACTTGCGCAGTACTGTCCATTATGTGCTGCCTCACAGCTTTCTCCGCATCACGCATACGCTTGCGTACTTTCGTCATGCTATCATTAAAGGCGGTCCTGGCATCTCGTAAACTATCCAGCCTGTCATGCTGAACTACAGACACACTATCCCTGAACCTTTTGCTTGATTTGTATTTTCGTATTACAGCCAGGCTGTCAGAACGCCTTTTTTGTATGGCCTTCGCTTTATCAATTATAAATTTACGTGCGGCTATTGTACTATCGGTAGTTTTTTTGCGTGCGGTCTTAAGTACATCAAGATTATCCTTTCGTTGCTTTTTCACAACATCCATCTTGGTAGTACGTGCGTGCGTCACACTATCTTTATAGTGCTTACTATCACGATACTTATGCACTGTATTTAAACTGTCGGTATGTATTTTCCTCGCAACCTTTACACTATCTACTATTCGTTTGCGGGCCACCTTCACGCTGTCAAGCTGGTGGGTACGCGCCTCTTTTATACTGTCCAGTGCTGCTTTGCGTGCTTCTTTCGCTGAGTCGGCGGCATGAGTATCCCCCCCTCTGCCATTCGCCTTTTGGGCAAACAAGGTAGGCAGGGTCACTAATATCAAAAAAGAAAAAAATACAACTATTCCTAATCTAAAACGCAAATTTTCAAATCTCTTTTGCACCAGCTATTATAACTGAATAACTTAAAAAATATTATACTAATTCACCAATTTTCTTAATTTTTCGGCGCAAGCGGCCAAAAATAGTCAAATAATGATAATTGAATGGCAATTATGTATCCGCCGGGCCGAAAAACACCAATAAGATATACACATGTATTTATAGCACATCATATGCTTTCTCTTCTGTAAATTGCACTGTCAGAAAATGAGCAAGAACAAACAACAGCGTACAGACGTCTTGAACAACCATTACCGTATTGTGTTCATCAATGATGACACCTTGCAGGAGGTCATATCATTTCGTCTTACCATGAAGAAATTATACGTGCTCTTTAGTACACTGTTTGTTATAGTTGTTACACTTACTACTTGTGTATTGCTGCTTACACCTCTTAAATATTATATCCCTGGCTACGGCAACAGGGATACTCACCTTCAGGTTGTAAAGCTAAAAAGGAATGTTGATTCGTTAGGCGATCTGGTTGCTGCACAGCAAAGCTACGAGCTAAATTTACGCAAGCTCATTAACGGCGATTACAATGGCAAACCCGACACCACCAAACTGGATCTGAACCGCGTGAAAACAGAAGCTATGAATTTCATTCCTGCGCAAAAAGACTTATATAATAAACCACACCCGGCCGAAACTAAAAAAGCCAGGAAACATCAAACCAGTAATGACTGACGATAACAAAAACACCAATATGATGCGCTACGCCGGCCTGGCCACGCAATGGCTGGTAATGTTACTGGCCGCCGTTGGTATAGGTTGGAAAATAGATAAATGGATTGGCCCTAATTTCCATGTATTTATCATCGCATTACCATTAATAGCGTTATGCGTATCGTTGTGGCAGATCATTAATGAATTTAATAAACCCCGATCCAAGTAAAAACATGAACAAGTATTTCATCTTTATCGATACACTTATATTTATTATCCTGGGTGCCATATTCTATGCCATACACAATGCAGCTCCAGACTATCAGATTGGTGTTCTCATGATTGGCAATGCTATAATGGCTATCCTTACTGCAACCAGCTACCTTATAGTAAAAAAAACAGTGCACGAGCGGCCGCAGGCTTTTGTACGAGGGGTTTATGGGGCATCCCTGCTTAAGCTTATGGTTTGCATGTTTTCAATACTGGCATATGTACTTATAAATCGCCCCAACATTCATAAACCATCTGTCTTCATACTGCTTGGCATATATATTGTGTACACGGCAGCAGAGACCATTTCATTATCAAAACTGGCTAGGGAAAGTAGATAGTATGGGCAAGCAGGAAACCAGTTTTAGTTTTCTACAACAGTTTTTACCCCCCGGCACTTTTGAGCAGGTAGAGCCTTACTTCTCGTCGCATGTCATACATCTTACCATCACACACGAGCGCAAAAGTGTACTGGGCGACTACCGCTCCCCCGCCCACGATAAACCCTACCATCGCATCAGCATAAACGCTAACCTCAATCCATATAGTTTCCTCATTACACTATTGCATGAGTTGGCACACATGACCACGTACCTGCACTTTAAGAATGGTGTTAGCCCTCATGGCAGAGAATGGAAAACCCAATTCAGGCATATACTTATTCCATTCCTGGGTAAGTCTATTTTTCCCGCTAGTGTAGAAAAGGCCTTACTTGCCTATGTTCACAATCCTGCCGCAAGCACATGTTCCGATCCTCGCCTATTCAAGGCCCTCTATCGTTATGATGAACACAAAGAAGGTTACCTGCTGGTTGACGACCTGGAGCTGAACGAGAAATTCGAAACCGAAAGCGGCCAGGTTTACCAGAAAATAGAACACATGCGCACCCGCAGCAAATGCAAAGAGCTAAAAACAGGCAAAATGTTCTACTTCATGGATATTGTAGAGGTCAAAAGGCACGCTCGTTGATTCTATAACGGTTACGTAACAATATGTTCTTTATAACCCATATCTACCTCAAAATATCCCCCTATTTTTTCACGCTATGTAGTGTTGTTAATATACTTGTCTCCAAAAACAATAATTGTACCTTTGCGCTCTTAATTGAACGATTCATATATGAATTTAAGAAAAATAACACTGGCAAGCGCAGCGCTGCTGGCAATGGTTTCCTTTAAAACTTCAGCGCAGGATTATCCCGTATTGGATCCTTCAAACATCGATCATTCAGTACGTCCTGGCGATAACTTCTTCAAATATGCCAATGGTAACTGGTTAAAGAACAACCCTATACCGGCAACAGAAACCCGTTGGGGAAGCTTCAACGAGCTGCAGGAAAATAACTACAAGGCCCTGCACCAGTTGCTAGACGATGCTGCAAAGAACACAAGCGCACCCAAAGGCAGCCGCGACCAGAAAGTAGGCGATTTCTACCGTAGCGGTATGGATAGTGCTGCTATAGAAAAAGCAGGCATTACCCCACTAAATGGAGTTTTCCGCCGTATAGACAACATTAAGAATACAAATGAACTCATTGCCGAAATAGGCAAGGAACATACAGAAGGTATAGGTACACTATATGGTTTTGGTGTATCGCCCGATGATAAAAATGTGTCAAGGGAGATCGTTCAGTTTGGTCAGGCCGGTATCGGCTTGCCAGATCGCGATTACTACTTCAACACCGATGCACGCACCACAAAGATTCGCGATGCATATAAGGAGTACATTCCCCAAATGTTTATGCTGATGGGCGAACCCGAAGCTGAAGCACAAAAGGATGGTAAGGATGTGTACGATCTCGAAGTGAAATTGGCTACAGCCTCTATGACGCGTGTTGAACGCCGCGATCCTTACAAAACCTACAACAAATACAGTCTGCAAAATGTAAACGAGGTTACACCTGGTTTAGATTGGAAAAAAGTATTCGCATCACTCGAAATTAAGAATGAGGATACAATGCTTATTGGCATGCCTGTGTTCTTTAAAGCAGTTGCTGTTGAGCTTACTGCTACTCCAATGAATACCTGGAAAAAATACCTGAAGTTCCACCTGGTAAATGGCATGGCGCCATTCCTTTCCAGCAAGTTCGATCAGGCACGTTTCGATTTTTACAGCACAAAAATGCGTGGACAGAAAGAACAGAAACCACGCTGGAAAAGGGTATTGTCTGTTGTTGACGGTTCTGTTGGCGAATTGCTGGGACAGATGTATGTAGAGAAATACTTTACACCTGAAGCTAAGAAACGCATGCAGGAACTAGTGAACAACCTGCAGGAAACTTATGCAGATCGCATTAAGAACCTGGAGTGGATGAGCGATGAAACTAAGAAGATAGCATTGGTAAAGCTGAGCACCTTTGTAAAAAAGATCGGCTATACCGACAAATGGAAAGACTACAGTAAGCTGACCATTGGCAATGTTTATGTTACAAACATTATGGCTTCTGCTAAGTTTGAATATGATTATGATATGAGCAAATTGGGTCACCCTGTCGATCGTACAGTTTGGGGCATGACACCTCCTACAGTAAATGCATATTACAACCCAGGCTTTAACGAGATCGTTTTCCCTGCAGGCATCTTGCAATTTCCTTTCTTCAATTTCAAGGCCGACGACGCTGTGAACTATGGCGGTATTGGTGCTGTAATAGGTCATGAAATGACACACGGCTTTGATGATGAAGGCCGCCTGTACGATGCGAGCGGTAATCTCACCAACTGGTGGACACCTGCCGATTCTGCAAAATTTGAAGAAAGAGCTGGCGTTGTTGTAAAACAATTCAACAACTCAGTTGTACTGGATACCGTACATGTGAATGGTAAACTTACAGAAGGTGAAAACCTGGCCGACCTTGGCGGTTTATCTATAGCCTACCAGGCTTATAAGAAAACCAAAGAAGGTCATAGCGATGAAAAGATCGATGGCTTCACTCCAGATCAGCGCTTCTTCCTGAGCTGGGCCCAGGTTTGGCGTGCCAACACTCGTGATCAGGAAATGGCTTCCCGCATCATGACGGATCCACACTCTCCAAGCGAACTGCGCTGCAATGTGCCTATCAGCAACATGGAAGCATGGTACAAAGCATTCAACATACAGCCCACCGATAAAATGTATCGCCCTGCTGACGAACGTGCTAAAGTTTGGTAATCACAAGCAAATAAAACAGTAGATAGATATAGAGCCCCCGGAATATGATCGGGGGCTTTTTTCGAAATACCCAGGTATATACTTTTCAACTAAAAGCTATGAACTTCAAAAAGATCGCACTGGCGTCCGCAGCATTCTTAACCCTCGCTTCGTTTGACAAAGCAGACAATGGTCGTAAATTACTCGACCCAGCCAATATAGATAACAATGTACGCCCCGGCGACAACTTTTATATGTATGCAAACGGTACATGGTTAAAGAACAATCCTATTCCAGCAACCGAAACCGAATGGGGAAGCTTTAATGAGGTACAGGAATTTAATTACAAGGCGCTGCATACCCTGCTCGATTCTGCAATGCGCCTGCACAATGTAGCAAAGGGTTCCACCATACAAAAAGTAGGCGATTTTTACCGCAGCGGTATGGATACCGTAGCCATCGAAAAAGCTGGTATTAAACCACTGGCTGGTTCTCTGGCTCGCATAGAAAAGATAAAAACCACCGATGAACTCCTGAAAGAGATCGCCCTCGAGCAAACCGAAGGGATCAATCCTTTATATGGTTTCAGTGTTGGTCCCGATGATAAAGATGTTACCAAAGAGATCTGCCAGTTCTCACAAGCCGGTTTGGGTCTTCCCGATCGCGATTACTATTTCAACACAGATCCCAACACCACCAGGATCAGGAACGCATATCAAAAGTATGTGCCCAACATGCTGGTATTGGCAGGCGAAACAGAAGCTGAGGCCACTAAGAACGGTGCTGATATCTACAAGCTGGAAACTTCACTCGCCAACGCATCTATGACTCGCCTCGACATGCGCGATCCATACAAAACCTACAATAAATTCAGTATTGCAGGTATCAGTAAAAAAACACCAGGTATGGATTGGCACGTACTCCTTACCGACCTCAGGGTAACGGGACAGGATTCAGTGCTAGTGGGCATGCCCGACTTTTTTACCAGCATGGCTGCGCAAATAAAAGAAACACCCGTTAGCGTTTGGAAGGAGTATTTAAAGTTCCACCTGGTAAACAATACTTCAGCTTTCCTCAGCAGCAAGTTTAATGCACTGCACTTCGATTTTTATGGCCGTACACTTAGTGGCCAGCAGGAACAAAAACCACGCTGGAAAAGAGTATTATCGATGGTCGATGGTTCTATTGGCGAATTACTGGGCCAGATGTATGTAGATAAATACTTCAAGCCTGAAGCCAAAACTAGAATGCTGAACCTGGTAAACAACCTACAGAAAACCTATGCCGACCGCATACAACGCAGTGAGTGGATGAGCGCCGATACCAAGGCAAAAGCCCTCACTAAGCTGAATGCATTTGTAAAGAAAATAGGCTATCCCGACAAGTGGAAAGATTACAGCAAGCTTGACATTGTAGGCGATAACTACGTAAAGAACATCATGGCTACTTCTGTATTCGAATATAATTATAACCTGCACAAACTGGGTCGCCCTGTAGATAGGGCCGAATGGGGCATGACACCACCAACAGTAAATGCATATTACAATCCTGGCTTTAACGAGATCGTTTTCCCTGCCGGCATACTCCAATACCCGTTCTTCGATTTCGGTGCCGATGATGCAGTAAACTATGGCGGCATTGGCGCAGTTATAGGCCACGAAATGACACACGGCTTTGACGATCAGGGTCGCTTATACAACGATGTAGGTAACCTTACCAACTGGTGGAACTCTACCGACTCAGCACACTTTGTAGCAAGAGCTGGCAGAGTTGTAGATCAGTTCAACAAATCTGTGGTGCTCGATACCATGCACGTAAATGGCGAACTAACAGAAGGTGAAAACCTCGCCGATCTGGGCGGCTTAAACATCGCTTATGAAGCATTTAAGAAAACCAAAGAAGGCCAGAGCAACGACAAGATCGATGGCTTCACCCCAGATCAGCGGTTCTTCCTCAGTTGGGCACAGGTTTGGCGCGCCAACAACAGGCCCGAATCTATAGCCCAACGCCTCATGCTCGATCCTCACTCTCCAGAAGAACTGCGATGCAATGTACCCATCAGCAACATAGATGCATGGTACAAAGCATTTAACATACAACCCGGCGACAAACTCTACCGCCCCGCCGATACAAGGGCAAATGTTTGGTAGTCGTTCCTTGTAAAATTTGATTTATTTATCACGGCCGGTGGTCGGGATTTTTGCATTAAAAAGCATATCTCACACCAATTCAACATCAAAGTTCAGCACGTTTTTTCAGATACTTAAACCCCAGCTTTTAAGCTGGGGAAGGTCATATATATATATCCGGCTTTAGCCATGACTAATTTTGATGTTGAATTGGTATTACTCATACACCAGCTTCCCGCTATAAGGCACATCGCTTCCGGTTACCTTATAAAAATACAAACCTGCAGGCAGCTTATCCAGGTCTAGTTCACGCTTATACGGAGTCTTGAGTACATTCACTCCCCTGCTATCGTATATGTTTATAGTGCACTGTTCAGCGTTCATCAGCTCAGGAAAATAGAATACCCCATCATATGCCGGGTTAGGAACTACCTTTAAAATTTTCGGCTCAACTGTAGCTACCGCTCCGTAACAACCAGTCCCTATCACTCGTATTGAATCTATCTTCCATCCTGATAATGAGTCAACTAATGAGTCGCTAACAAACCTGAACCTCAGCATGAAATTAACATAGTTGCCCGGTTGATTAAAAAGCAAATTACAAATTGAGGTTGTCTTTTCAGCCATACAAGTAATGAATTGAATCTGAATATCCTGTTGGCCATTACTATTACCTGTAAATGCATGTTCACCCGTCAGCAGGGTATCATCATAGGCACCCGCACCATAAATAACGCCACAATAGCTTATGTTATGCCAGGTATGCCCGGTATCTACAGAGAACTCAATAATGCCACCTGCATGTCCGCTATCTGTCTGGTATTCATGCCAGATATCTACAATTGGGTTTACATCAAATCCGGTTATCATAAAACTCGAATTGGCATTAGAAGGATAGACTTTTGTCGTATCCGTCATAAGGCCCAAAGAAGGTAACACACCATTTGAGAATCCTGCCTTTAATGTGCTGCCTAGTTGCCAGAGCTGTGGTGTAGTTGTATCAAGAACTATGTTTTTGGGTAATGTATCAGCAGTAAATCTGTAAGTTACAGTATCATAATAATAGATCTGTCCTTTAACGGATAGGGGTAGCATTAGCGTGATAAGCGCTGCTAAAATAAAATGTTTCATAACGATAGGTTGTAGTGAATAAAATATTTACATAAAAGTATAAAATATTTACATTCCATATACATTTTAACTCAAATCTGTTATACCCCTGCCACAATCTTGCTATACTTGTTCCTGTAATCAATAGGCAGCAATCCCGTTATCTTCTTAAAAGTACTCCTGAAAGCCTTTGTATCAGTGTATCCTACTTCATACATCACTTCATTAATGTTCTTCTTTCCACCTTCCAGGTCTTTCTTGGCCACCTCCATTTTCACACGTTGTATATATTCTATTACGGTATTGGCTGTGGCTTTCTTAAACCTGCGCTCAAAGTTGCGGCGGCTTAGCGCCAGCATATCTGATAGTCGTTCTATTGTTATTTTATCCTGGTAGTTTTTCTCAATGTATTCCTGGGCTTTTTTTACAGGTTCGTCCTCATGATCTTTCTGCCCCTGGAAGATGATGAAGGGCGATTGGTTCTCGCGTTCAAATTCTATAGCAAACACCTTGGCCAGTAGTATAGCTATATCCAACCCTGCATATTTTTCCACCAGGTACAAGATCAGGTTCATGTAAGAAAATGCGCCACCGCTGGTATATATACCCTGTTCATCAGTAATGATCTTTGATGTTACTAAATTTACAGCAGGGAACATCTTCCTGAACTCATTAGCCGCCAGCCAGTGTGTGGCACAATGCCTTCCATCCAGCAACCCCGTTTTCGCCAACAGGAATGCCCCAAGGCAAAGGCTGGCCACCTCTGCCCCTTGTGCATATTGCTGTACTATCCATGGTATAAAAGCCTTGTTATCCTTTATAGATTTTGTCAGGTCTCCATCAAGCGCGGGTATAATAATGAGGTCTGTCTTCTTTACATCTGCCAGTAAACGGTCTGTATGTATAGTATAGAGGCCGCCACTTACAGGCGTTTCAGCAGTTAATCCTACCAGTTGTACGGTAAACAGAGGCTCGGCACCCCTCATTTTAAAGAAATCATTTACCTGGGTCAGTAATTGGCGCGACCCTTCAAGGCTGCCCAAAATAGCGCCCTTGGGTACAAGTATAGATATGTGCTTCATAGCCTAAAAATAAAGAATACAATTGTCATAATATACCCCGTTAATTGCCGTTTTTACCACCCTTTGTATCTAAAAAATGGGAGTATGTTTGTGTAATAAAAAACAAAACAATGTCAAAGATCATCACTTATCTCGGTTTTGGTGGCAAATGCCGCGAGGCTATGAATTTCTACAAAGATTGTATTGGCGGTGAACTGGAACTGCAAACCGTGGGCGAAAGTGGAGCAAAGGGTATGATGCCCGAAGAGTTTAATGGCCAGATCATACACAGCAGCCTTACAAAAGGCGATATCACCATATTTGCAACCGATATGATACGGGGAAAAATGATCAATGGCAATGATATGAGCCTTTGTGTGGTGTGCAACACAGAGGAAGAAACAAGGGGCTACTTTGAAAAAGTATCTGTAGGCGGCCATGTATCAGATCCATTGAACATTACCTTCTGGGGGGCATTGTTTGGCGGCCTTACAGACAAGTATGGCAAGCAATGGATATTTGATTGCGAAAACGTGAAAAAATAAAATTGTTGGTGCCGGGTGTAGTTGTCCGGCATCCCAATTAACTGTAATGGTAGAAGTATTCAAAACCAATGTGATGGCTGTTGATCAATCCCAAAAGTTGATCAAAATACTTCTTGTACATTACCCCAAAAGCAGGATCAACTTCGATATAGAAGATTGCGACAAAGTGTTGAGGGTAGAAGGTGAATTTGCCTGCCCCAAAAAGATAATAGAGGTATTAAATGCCGAAGGATACGAATGTTGCATACTGGATTAAGGCAGGAATGCTGTATTGCCCCATTTTCACCATCTGATAAAAAACGAAAAAATGCAAAAGATCATCCCCTTTTTGTGGTTCAATGACAATGCCGAAGATGCCGTAAATTTTTACACGTCCATTTTCAAAGATGCAAAGGTCACCGGCATGAACCGCTCAGGTGAAGTACTACCCGGTGAAAAGGGGAAACTTTTTACGGCAACTTTCCAATTGGCAGGTCAGGGCTTCTACGCTTTAAATGGCGGCCCCATGTTCAGTTTCACGCCGGCGGTCTCGCTTTTTGTCAATTGCGAAACTGAGCAGGAGATAGATGAATTGTGGAAGAAGTTGAGCCAGGAAGGAAAGATTTTAATGGAACTTTCTAAATATCCGTTTAGCGAAAAGTTTGGATGGGTACAGGACAAATTTGGCTTATCCTGGCAACTGAACCTCACGCATACCTCACAAAAAGTAACTCCTTTCCTGATGTTTGTAAAAGAACAAAATGGAAAGGCTGAAGAAGCGATACATTTTTACAATTCGGTTTTCCAGCATTCTGATATTGTCGGCATAGCAAGGTATGGTCCTGGCCAGGGAGGGGAAGAAGGAACAATAGTACATGCAGAATTTACACTTGACGGGCAAAGCTTCATGGCAATGGACAGCAACGGGGACCACGCATTCTCATTCACACCTGCCCTGTCCTTCTTTGTAAATTGTACTACACAAGAAGAAGTGGACTACTTTTGGGAAAAGTTATCAGAAGGCGGCGGAAAGGATAGATGCGGATGGATATGGGACAAATATGGTGTCTCCTGGCAAATTGTCCCCACTATTCTCGGAGAACTATTGTACCACTCCGACCCTCTACGGGCCAAAAGAGTAATGCAAGCCATGCTTAAAATGACTAAGCTAAACATAAAAGAGCTTCAGGAAGCATAGTGCATAAAAGGATGGAATGAATCTGAAAGCAACAAGCCCTTACATTCATAAAACCTTCTTAACAGTCAGGCATATAGCGCTCACAGATTAAAGGGAAATAGGATCTGGATTCAAATATTTATCCACTGCTATGCGCATAGTTCTTCCCTTCAGGAACAAAATGATGTCTTCATCACTAGCATATGCGTCGCCTATGTTTACAAAATGCTTAGCAAGCAGGTCATATCGTTTGCGCATCAAGTACACAAATACATGCAGAAAGTGGATACCATCAAAAACAATAGCATTGTTATCCGTGTATTCACCTAATGTGTTGCGGAAATGACCCGGATACTCCGTCCAGTGCATAGATGGTCTCAGATGATGGCTGATATGGTAACCATCATTCCAGCATTTGTGATTATACTTTGTATTGATGCAGGTAATGCTATTCCTGTAGGCATTATCAGGATCATCACTGCTGATGAAGGCATGCTGCGCCCAGTTGCCCATCATCATAATGATGCGTGATATTACAAAAGGAAGGATGAACACGACCACCGTGGCAGGCCAGTTAAAATAGCTCAACACTACGCAAAAGGCAATGAAAACAAACTCACCTCTCAGAGATCTATACAATAGCCGCTTCCGGTTCTTCCGCACAAAATAGGTGGCTAAATGATAAATACCCACAAAAAAGAAAGAGCCCAGGTAATGCATGAAACCCTTCAACGAATCACGCTGGTAGGCCATAGTAGAGCTTTCATCTTCCGGCATATTATTCTCCGGGTGGTGCATCCCTATATGGTGGCTGTAATAGGTCTCTGGCGTTTGCCCAAATAATGGCCCAAGTACCCAGGGCAGGTAATGATTTAAAAAATTGTATTCTTTCTTAAAAAAAATACGGTGGCTGGTGCAGTGCAGCATAAGCCCGTAAGGCCCTTTAAAATAAAAATTGTTATAGTAGAGGTATAATAACGCAGCCATCCACCACAGCGCTTTATTAACATGCGGCCAGTAAAGCAATACCGCCAACGGAATAAGCGTAAACGTGATGCTAAGTGACAGCTTTATAAAAGGCAAATCTCTTTTATCCCTGATCAATGAAATAAAAAAAGCGTCAACAGGGCCACCTGTGCCGGTATCCGCTGATACCGGGTCTGTATTATCAGCCAGATATTTCATAATAAAAGAGATTAGTGATCATATAGCAAGTCTTACAACTTGCATATGTAAGATAAGTCAAATCGCTTATTACCGAAAATACTAACCCGAAAATCATGTTAAAATGATTCAGGGCTACCGTTTGTGGTAGCCCTGAACTATTAAAGAATAATATTAAGACCTTACAGGTGCGCCAATATCTTTTTCTCAAAAACATTCTTAGGTGCTGCACCTACCTGCTTATCTACTATTTGTCCGTTCTTTATGAATAATACACATGGTATGCTGGTAATGCCATATTGTACAGAGACGTTGGGATTTTCATCAACGTTCAGTTTTCCAACGTTTATCTTGCCATCATACTCTTTTGATAAAGCATCGATAGTTGGGCCTAAAGCCAAACAAGGTCCGCACCATGGTGCCCAGAAATCAACTACCGTAAGCTTATCTGCCTTCAATACGTCAACGTCAAAATTAGAATCTGTGAATACTGCTGCCATTTTTATTTATTTAGATTTTATTAAAATTATTATTTAAGACCTCAAATTTACAACCAATTATGCTATTAAAATAATAGAGTACCCACATAGCATTATAGGATATCCACATATCCGTCCACTATCACGCCAGCTCTATGTTATGCTCTATATCATCTCTTTCCCTTAAAAAATTGATCATATCATCATTCATTTGCAACTTCAATCCACTGCTTTTTAGCCGGGTTGTTGCTTTTGCAGTCTCATCTACCACCTGTACTACCAAATCTGTCTTACCGGGGTTTTTCCGCACATTATCAATCAAAAATGCAGCTACCTGGGCATCCAGCTTATGTAGCAGTACTTTCAAATTCAGTTTTTTGGTCAGCACCTTCCGCATTTCATCCAGCAGCATCATGTTCTGTATCTGGAACTCCATAACACCCGGCCGGTACTTATGCTCATTATAACTGCCCTGTATCATTATCTTTTGTCCATTGGTCAGGAAGTTCCCATAAAGTGCATAATTATTCTCCCACAGCACTATTTCCATATTACCACTGTAGTCGTTCAGTATCATCTTACCAAACTTGGCTCCTTTCTTGGTGGTCATATGCAGGGCATCAGTTACAAAACCCGCTATGCGTATGCTCTTTCCTTTCAGGCTTTCCACACTGGCTACTGGTGCCAGCCCGTAGTTTTCCATTTCAAACTTATAGCCATCCAGCGGGTGTGCACTTATGTAGATACCTACTACTTCTTTCTCCTTATCCAACAGTTCAGATAAGGTCCAGGGTTCGCAGGTAGGTATCAGCGGTTCCTTTACATCGGGCATCGTGCTGGCTCCAAACAGGCTGTTGGTAGCCATAGATGCACTCGCCTGGAACTGGTTGCCAAAACGCACCAGCCGCTCTAAGCCGGTTACCGGATCAACTGCGGGGGCAAAAAAGTATTGCGCCCGGTGCAAATGCTTAAAGCTATCCATAGCCCCGGCAAGCACCAGGTTTTCTACAGATTTTTTATTTACCGTACGCTGATTAATACGCTTCACAAAATCGAATATAGAAGTGTACGGCCCGTTGGCTTCACGTTCTGCTATCAGGTCTTCAACAGCCGCCTCACCCACTCCTTTTATGGCGTTCATACCAAAGCGCACCACACCTTCATTGGTCACAGAGAATCCTTTCAGGCTCTCATTCACATCTGGCCCAAGTACGGCGAGTTCCATACGCTGGCACTCTTCCATGTAGAACTTTATCTTGTCAATATTGCCCTGGTTATTCAGTACCGCGGCCATAAACTCTGCCGGGTAGTGTGCCTTTAAGAACGCAGTCTGGTAGGCCACAAACGCATAGCAGGTGGAGTGCGATTTATTAAAGGCGTACTGTGCAAATGCTTCCCAGTCGGTCCATATTTTTTCCAGCTTGTCCTTGGGATGCCCTTTAGCGGTAGCGCCCTCAATGAACTGCCCCTTCATCTTATCCAGTATCGACTTCTGTTTCTTACCCATGGCCTTACGCAACACATCGGCATCTCCTTTACTGAAGCCACCTATCTTCTGCGATAGCAACATCACCTGTTCCTGATATACGGTGATACCATAGGTCTCACTCAGGTACTCTTCCATTTCAGGAAGATCGTACGTAATAGGTTCCAGCCCGTGCTTACGCTTTACGAAGTTGGGTATGTATTCCATTGGCCCCGGGCGATACAGGGCGTTCATGGCTATCAGGTCATCCAGCTTATCGGGCTGTAGCTCGCGCAAGTACTTTTGCATACCCGCACTTTCAAACTGGAAGGTAGCATTGGTATCTCCCCTGCGGTACAGTTCATAGGTTTTCTTGTCATCTAGCGGTATGGTGTCTATGTCTATATCCACACCATGGTTACGCTTTATGAGCGTCAGCGCATCTTTTATAATGGTTAGGGTTTTCAGCCCCAGGAAGTCCATTTTTATTACACCGGCGTTCTCAATTACGTTACCCTCGTACTGAGTAATGAGTAATGCAACATCTTTAGCGCTGCAAACAGGTATCAGCTCTGTAAGGTCACGCGGGGCTATGATGATACCGGCAGCATGTATGCCCGTATTACGTACCGAGCCTTCCAGCTTTTCAGCGCTGCGCAGCACATCGCCGTGCAGGGTATTTTGCTTATATATTTCACGCAGGCGGTTCACATTTTCCATGTCCTCGCCGCCAAGTCCTTCTTTTGTTTCCAGCCCGCCATCACCCTTTATATCGGCATGTAGCAAGCGTTTCAGTACTATACCAGGCTTGTCAGGTACTAACTTTGCAAGTGCATTGGCATCACTTAGTGGCAAGTCAAGCGCTCTCGATACATCCTTAATGCTCATTTTGGCAGCCATGGTACCATAGGTCACAATATGCGCCACCTGGTTCTTACCATACTTTTCCACCACATAGTCTATCACCTTCTGCCGCCCCACGTCGTCAAAGTCCGTATCTATATCGGGCATGCTCTTACGGTCCGGGTTCAGGAACCTTTCGAACAGGAGATTGTATTTAATGGGATCTATATTAGTGATCCCCGTACAATAGGCAACCACCGATCCCGCAGCCGATCCACGACCCGGGCCTATGAATACACCCATATCGCGTCCGGCCTTAATAAAGTCCGACACAATAAGGAAGTAACCCGCAAACCCCATCTTGTTGATCACAGAAAGCTCAAAGTTGATGCGCTCTTCTACTTCAGGTATTATGTCAACATATCGTTTCTTCGCACCCAGCCAGGTTATATGCGCCAGGAAGGCATTCTGATCATTATTAAACTCAGTGGGCACCACAAAGTGTGGCAGTAAGATGTCGCGCTCCAGTTTCAGGGGCTTTATCTTATCCACTATCATTTGGGTATTCTCTATTGCCTGGGGTATATCGGCAAAGAGGGTACTCATTTGTTGCGTGTTCTTAAAAAAGAACTGGTCATTGTAAAACGCAAAGCGGCGGTCCTTCATCACTGTATCGTCTTCGCTAAAATCTTTAAAAGAAGGGGTGCTCTGCTTTTCCCCGGTATTAATGCACAGCAATATATCGTGGGCGTTGTAATCCTCCTGCTCTACATAGTGACTGTCATTGCTGGCTATTATAGGCACATTGTACTTCTTGGCCAGCCGCAACAGCACATCATTCACTTTTATTTGGTCAGGAATATCATGGCGTTGCATTTCTACGTAGTAGTCGTCACCAAACAGGTCCAGCCACCATTTAAATGCTTTTTCGCCTTCTTCCTCTCCTTTCTTCAATATAGTTCTTGGCACTTCGGCACCAAGGCAGCAGGTAGTCGCTATCAATCCTTCGTGATACTGCAGCACCAGTTCCTTATCTATACGAGGGTACTTACCATACATGCCCTCCAGGTAGCCTAGCGAGCACAATTTTACCAGGTTCTTATACCCTATCTCGTCTTTGGCCAGCAGCAACTGGTGAAAACGTACATCTTTATCGTCTTTAGAGAACTGGCGTTTCATCCTGTTCTCTACCAGGTAAAACTCACAACCTACTACCGGTTTCACGGCAGGCACTAGTATGTCCTTACCATCCTCATTCTTACCTACGCTTATGGTGTTCTTCCATGCTTCAGCTACAAACTGAAACACACCAAACATATTACCATGGTCTGTTATAGCCATAGCAGGCATACCATCTTTCCTGGCTTTATCGTAAAGCTTAGTGATGTTGGATGCCCCATCGAGCAGGGAAAACTGGGTATGATTATGTAAGTGCGAGAACTTCACGATGCCGGTCTGAGTTAAAGTATTATACCTTTTAAGTCTTTAAAAAATACTTAGAAAGTATTTGAAAAGTATTTGCAAAGTAACAGAAAAAGAGATGGGTAATCGGGTCAAGTTATCCACCCCTTGTTTATAATACAGGTTATGACATTACCATGATATTCCATTTAGAAATACAGTATATCAATGTCGTGCAGATGGGTTTGGAGATTCAAATGCTGCATACTTTTTACTGCAGGAAACAGCTTTCGTACCGAATCCTGCGTATCAGGATACTCGCTCACATTGATCACCGGCATATGATGCCCTTTCGAAAACGCGGTCAATCTTGCACTTTCATTCTTTATATTACGGTCTGCACGTATCAGAAATGTAACGATCTCCTGTTTTCTTGGGTCAAGCTCCCTGATAAAGTATCCATTCCAACTGCTGTAATTAATAATGTATCCACCCCTGCTATTCAGGCTATCCAGGTCGTGATATATTTCCCCACTAAGGTCAGGCGAGTTATTAATGATCGGTTTTGAAAATACAACCAAAAGCAGGCTAGCCATACTGTAAAACAAAAACAGGTTATCAATACGCTTATACACTACCGGCTTTGTTCGCTCAACACTAAACACCATAGCCAATATTGGCACCCATATAAAAACATAGTGATGCCCCAGCCGGGTACCTCCAAACAATACAAAAGTCACAACTAGCGACAACAAACTCAGCAACAGTAATATCTGCCGACTGCGTTGAGCATTTTCTATACTCGCCCCAATCTTTCTATACTTAAGCAACACAACCACTACTATTCCTCCCGCTGTCACACAAAGCCAAAACCTTACGCTATTATAGGCCATAAACACATTTCGGTTCGCATAGTAGGGGAAGTCCAGGTATCTGAAAAAGGCCAAAAAAACATACCATCGTTCCTTTAAAGCCGTTGTCAGGTTGGGTAACAGGACCTTATTTGCACCTATAACACTTGTTATATAAAACGAAGTATTGCCCGCCGTTTCTTTCACGGTTGAAAACAACAAAACAGCGCCTAGCGCTGCAAACAAAGCCAGCGACACCATTAAATACTTTAGGTTTTCCTTTAGTATGGTTACAGACAAATGTTCATCAGGCAGCAATGCCACAGCAAACAACAACACACCCGGAAATAAGTACACGAAAAACACTTTATCTTCCAATGCTATAAACCACAACAAGCCCAGTAACACCGAAAACAATATCTTTTTGTTTGCACCTATGGCAGTAACAATTTTTCTAAATAAAATTGCAGTCAACGGGTAAGCCAGCAAAGCCACTTTAATAGGTCCTCCATCGTGCAACACCTGCATTACCAGTGGGAAAAAGCAGAGTAATATCAATGTGCTGTTCCACGAGTATTGCCCCGCTTTTTTAAACAGCCAGCAAAACAAACCCCAAAACAATATGGAATAAACTGTATTAGATATATTATAAGGCAACAACTTGTAAAACGGATAGTACAACACTGACGAAGTATTGCCTATATATGCATAGCTCATCCGGTACTTAAAATGATTGAGTATGTAGATCACATACTGGTCATACCCGTCATTGTAAGTATTGTATTTAAATAAAGGCTTTAGGTAAGACAGCGAATTGAACTGTACATACTCATCCATATGCGGGTTTACAAAAAAGCCAATAACTATTATCAGCCCTGGTGCAAACAACAGCTGTATGCTACGATATGCATTCTGCTTTGTCACAGACTATATCGCAGTTTTCCTTTTCGCAACCATAAACCCAAGTAAAGCGAATGGTATATATACCAAAGAACTGGCTACCCCAAACCACAGTGGGTGCGGCAACATAACCAGGTTCACTATACCAGCCAACATCAATAACAAACCTGTTACTACCGGCGGGTTATTAGTGCTACGCCCGGAAACAAGCGTAGCCACTACCCCACCAACCAGGCTGGCAAAAGCATAATTAGCTATCAAAGCCAAAAAGAAATTC
>Ga0207012_1004_pt1 | contig 95347 bp, 100 predicted proteins | sample Alteio_BWMinCont_80_FD_153471 | JGI IMG/M metagenome (GOLD analysis project Ga0207012, IMG submission 153471) | Enriched cells from forest soil in Barre Woods Harvard Forest LTER site, Petersham, Massachusetts, United States -... | ecosystem: Environmental > Terrestrial > Soil > Temperate forest >...
ATTATTAAACAATTGAAAGTAAGATCTAAGGATTTGCAAAAAATAGTGTGGGTTAACAACCCCACTTTAATTTTTTTTATTAATTTCGTTGGATGTATAACATAACACTGTTATCCAACGAGGACATAAGACCTAATAAGTTCCAGTAGGTTAAACCAACTCATGCACCTAAACCAAAACCAATGTGGTTCAGAAAAAGAAAAAAGAAGGAGACTATCACGTACCCTAACTTCCCATATCATGCAGGCGAGCTATCGGCTTACCTGGCCGATATGCACTACTTTATCATTGCCCTTAAAGATGGCCAGATTATACACCACCATCCTGAAGATTCGCTCACCTTCCACAACTGGCTTATTGCAAATAAGATCCGTGATGTCAATAAATTCTAAACATAGAGGTAACCGTGAGATAATTGCTTATGTTTCTATTGAGCGGAAGTGCCAAGTTGTGCTGAGCGTCTTGAATGCCGTTCATAGAACGGATTTTATTTGCAGTTCCGGATGCCATGCAGAACATCTGGAACAACGGGCGTTACAAACGCCCTACCGTGGCATCCTCGTTACAAACGAGGACGAGAGAGGGGAAATATCTGGTAATACAAAATAAAATTCCGTTGTTATCGTTAATATTTCCCCTGAAGCCGTGGCGATATAATCAAGCTCTTAAAAATTCACATAAATCAAATTTATTTTACGTGAGACGATCTCTTTTCATACTATTATTAATGAGTTCTACATGCTTTACTGCATTAGGGCAAGGATGGCAGTGGGCGATAAGCAATAGTGGAGATACGGGCAAAAATGGTATAACTACATTAGCCAGCGACAATATAGGAAACACTGTTATTGCCGGTATTAATTACGAAACACAGGTTCTGGGTAATTTTGTGATACCGGATTCGGCGAATTCTTCGCAGGGCTTCATTGCGAAAGTAGATACAGCCGGCAGATATTTGTGGGCAGTATATACTAAGCAAGATTTTATTCCTTTAAAAGTAGTGTGTGATGCAAATGGAAGCAGCTATTTATTTGGGGTATATAACTCAGGAGCAGGACTGTCGTTTTATAATTCTAATGGGGAGGTTGCTACACTGGCAGATAACTATGACACAACAAAAAAAGGAATATATTTTTTGCTGAAATTGGATAACTCGGGCAATATAATATGGCTTCAGAATGTAGCACCTATTACAGAATATACCCCGCTCTATTTTCATTCGGGCGATATGGGAATAGATACATCAGGCCATCTCTGGGTAACAGGTTTTTATTATCTGCATTCAGTAACAATAGGAAGTACTACGCTTATAAACAGCAGTGATTCAACAAATATTTCTCCCTATGGCGTGGTATACAGGTCTAATATTTTTGTAGCAAAATATGATACTAGTGGTAACGTGCTGTGGGCTAAAGACCTCAGTGGTGATGATCCGGGAGGCGGTGGGCAAGCAGGGATTACAGTAACAAAAGACGGGACGGCGTTTTTGTGTGGTTTTTATCTGAATTCGTTTATAAATATAGGGGCGACAAAGTTAACGAGTACCAGCTTAACTTATGGGACGTTCTACGTTGCCAGGCTTGCCGCTAATGGCACCATATTGTGGGCTAAAAATCTTATCCCCGAAAGCGAAATAACTTCTGTTGCAGTTGATAACGATGGCAATTTTTATATTACGGGTACTTATAGTGGCGATAGATTAATTGTAGGAAAAGATATCATTGTAGGTACACATTACGGCAATTTTTTTATAGCTAAATATAATGCGCTTGGAAATGTATTATGGGCACATAGTGCTAATGTTACTAATGCATATGGCGAATTTTTTGGCGGCAGGCTTGCTGTTGATGATTGCCACAATATATGGGTATCTGGGATGGATGGAGATGTCCCTTCGGATAGCATTGAATTTGGAGGATATGTATTGCCGGTTAATCCAAATACTGAGAATATACCATTTTTCTTAAAATATACTGCAGATGGAAACTGTGAAGATGGATTTGCCTTCCTTTCAAATGGGTCGGGAGATGTCCCTCTGGTTGCCTGTGATAGCCGGGGCAGCTTATATATCGCAAGCGCAATCCCTAGGCCTACGCTCTCATTGGGCAACTTAACGCTTTATAATAATTATAGCGCGAATAAATTTTTCGAAGCGAAATATACTTACATGACTTTTTCTGATTTTGTAGATACTGCGGCCCAAGGTGATTTATGTGCCGGTAACTATACATCACTTTATGCTCCTGGCGGGTACATTAATTATATGTGGAACAACAACTCTAATCGTCCCTATGAAACAGTAACTCAGCCTGGTATTTACACCGTGCAGTGTGACAATATCTGTATGGGCAAGCAAATCACAGATATTTTTACTGTAGTAGATGCTCCTTGCGATACATGTATCTATATGCCTAATGCCTTTACGCCAAATAATGACGGGCTCAATGACGTGATCCTAGCTGTTGTGAGGCCCTGGTGTAATATTTCAGTGTATTCATTCCGTATATTTAATAGATGGGGTGAGGAAGTATTTCACTCAAATGACGTTTCCGCTGGCTGGGATGGGCGGTATAATGGAATATTGCAAAATATAGGAACATATGAATACCTTCTGACATATACTAATCCTGTGGGTAATGGCAAACACCTGCTCAAAGGTGACATTACATTAATTAGGTAAATATAATAAAATCACGCTCTGTTTACGCCTCACATAATTCGCTTCTTCTTTTATAACGATTTTTTTTGTGTATCGCAATTTCAGGATGGGATATAAACTCAGACGAACATTTTCCAACACACAACAATTCTTTATAAGCGACATTCTTTTATGTGACAAATCTCCCCTTGATGGTAGGCCTGCGTCCGGATTTTATAAAAAATGCAATAGTTTCGCACTGTAAAAATATTTTTAAAAATAACACGGTAATACAATGTCTGATGTACGCCATAACTGGACGATCGAAGAGATACGTACCATTTACCATACCCCCCTACTTTCTTTAGTACTAGAGGCTTCTAGTGTACATAACAAAAATCATAAGTTTGGTGAGGTGCAGATCAGCAGCCTGCTCTCTATAAAAACAGGGGGCTGCAGCGAAGATTGTGCGTATTGCCCGCAAGCGGCACGCTACCACACAGGGGTACAAGTACATGCCCTTATGAAGACCGAGGACGTAGTGACAGCTGCACAAAATGCAAAGGATGGCGGCGCATCGCGTTTCTGTATGGGCGCAGCATGGCGCGAGGTGAGGGACAACAGGGATTTTGACCGCGTACTGGACATGGTGAAAGAAGTAAACAAACTGGATATGGAAGTATGCTGCACACTGGGCATGCTTACCGGCGACCAGGCGCAAAAACTGGCTGATGCAGGTTTGTATGCGTATAACCACAACGTAGATACATCGGCCGAGCATTACGAACAAATAATTACTACCCGCACATACGATGACAGGTTACAAACATTATCGAACGTGCGCAAGGCAGGTATTTCGGTATGCAGTGGTGGCATTATAGGCATGGGTGAAAAAGATGACGACCGCATAGGCATGTTGATGACACTGGCTAACCTGCCTGAACATCCAGAATCAGTACCTATAAATGTACTGGTACCGGTTGAGGGTACTCCGCTAGCCGATAGCAAACGTGTTCCGTTTGATGAACTGGTGCGCATGATAGCTACAGCACGCATAATGATGCCCCACTCTGCTGTACGCCTTTCGGCAGGCAGGTTGGAGCTTTCTATAAGCGAACAGGCTATGTGCTTTATGGCGGGCGCCAACTCTATTTTCGCAGGGGACAAGTTGCTGACCACTCCTAACCCTGAGTTTAATAGTGACAAAGAGATGTTCAACATCCTGGGCCTGACACCAAAGGCAGCATTTGTAGATGCGCCGCACAAAAAGAATGCAATGCAACATGAGCCCGCTTGAATTGCACCTGCATAAAAAACTGGAAGAACGCAAAGACGCCGGCAACCTGCGCCGGTTAAAAATACCCGGCGCAGGGGTCGACTTTTATTCAAACGATTACCTGGGATGGGCAGCAAGTGGTATCATTTCTGAAATGGTACACAGCTATGGGCCGTTAGGTACTGGATCTACCGGTTCCCGGCTTTTGTCGGGCAACAGTGCAGAGGTGGAAGAACTAGAACAAACCATTGCAGGCTTTCACGATGCTGAAGCGGCACTGCTGTTTAATAGCGGGTACGATGCCAACGTAGGGCTACTTGGCGCTATTGCAGACAGGCACACCACGTATATTTACGATGAGCTTTGTCACGCCAGCATAATAGATGGCATACGCCTGAGCCAGGCGCAAGCAAAATACAAATATCGGCATAACGACCTGCATAGCCTCCGCGAGAAACTAGAACGCTTGACGGATAAGGGCAATGTAATTATCGTCACAGAATCTGTCTTCTCGATGGATGGGGATATGGCACCGCTAAGGCATATAACAGCTATAGCAGCAGAGTACAATGCAGCTGTTGTAGTTGATGAAGCCCATGCTACAGGCGTATTTGGCAAACGTGGCGCCGGGCTAGTCTGTGAGCAAGGATTATCAATGCAAATTTTTGCCCGCATACACACTTACGGCAAGGCGCTGGGCTGCCATGGCGCAGCAGTAGTGGGCAGTAGTTTATTAAAGCAATACCTGGTCAATTTTGCACGGCCATTTATCTATACAACGGCATTGCCAGCACATGCGGTGAAGGCCATCAGTTGCGCTTATCAGCTCCTTGCTGATCCTGTATTTTCAAATGAACCGTTACATCACCTCATTACATATTTCCGCAAGCAAGTAGCAGCCTCCGGTATTAAGGGATGCATAGATAGCCACAGCCCCATACAGGCATTGGTGGTGGGCGATAATGAACGCACCAAACACATTGCATCTGTACTACAACAGGAAGGGCTGCAGATAAACCCCATACTATCCCCTACCGTGCCGTTGGGCGGCGAGCGTCTGCGCATTTGCTTACATAGTTTTAATACCACCGGGCAGATAGATGACCTGGTAGCAATATTAGGCCGCATATGAATAAGAATATAGCCATAGCAGGCATCCATACAGATATTGGTAAAACAATAGCATCGGCAGTAATAGCTGAGGCCATTGGCGCCGACTACTGGAAGCCCATACAGGCTGGCAACCTGGACCAAAGCGATACCATAAACGTAAGTTCGCTCATCAGCAACGGCAGCCAACGGGTACACAAAGAGGCAGTGCGGCTCACGCAGCCACTATCGCCACATGCAGCCGCTGCTATAGATGGTGTAAACATAGATCATACCCTTTTCAAATGGCCAGTTACTGACAAAACATTGTTGGTAGAGACTGCCGGGGGATTGTTATCGCCTATATCGGCGACTAGTACGGTAGCAGATCTTTTACAGTATTACAAATTACCTACGCTGCTTATTTCTAAAAATTACCTTGGCAGTATTAATCATACTTTGCTGAGTATAGAAGTAATGAAGGCGCGGCACATACCCATTCTCGGATTGATCATTAATGGTGACAGCAATGTGCAATCGGAACAGTTTATAGAAACCTATACACAATTACCTATCATAGCCCGGATACCGCACGTGCCACAGCTTTCGCAAGAGGCAATAAGTATATGTGCAGCATCTATAAAACAAGCATTGCTCCAATATCTATAATATGGCAAGCATTACAGAAAGAGACAGGAAGGTAATATGGCATCCGTACACACCTATGAAAATATGGCCCGAGGCTATAGGCATAGTAAGTGGTAAAGATGAGTACTTGTATGACGAACAAGGCAAACGCTATGTTGACGCTATATCGAGCTGGTGGGTGACCTTGCATGGCCACTCCAACCCCTACATAGCACAAAAGATAAACGAACAGCTAACGGTACTGGAACACTGCATATTTGCGGGTTTCACACACGAGCCTGCCGTGCGCCTGGCCGAAAGGCTTTTGGAAATACTACCGGGTAACCAGGAAAAGATATTCTATACAGACAATGGATCGACCGCTGTAGAGGTAGCCATAAAGATGGCGCTGCAGTACTACAACAATAAGGGGCAAACGCGCAAGCGCATCGTGGCACTTGAAAATGCTTATCATGGTGATACATTTGGGGCTATGTCGGTAAGTGGACGCAGTATGTTTACTAAGGCATTCGATCATTTTTTGTTTGATGTGGATATCATTCCATTTCCTACTGATGAAAACCAGCACGTGAGCATAGCCATACTGGAAGAGTTACTCATAAAGGGCGATGTAGCTGCTTTTATTGTAGAACCACTGGTGCAGGGCACTGCCGGGATGCAAATGTACCCACCAACAGTATTAGAGGCCTTTTTTGCACTGTGCAAGAAGCACAACACACTGATCATAGCCGATGAGGTGATGACCGGCTTTGGCAGAACAGGTACTTTGTTTGCCTGCGACACCATCACTACTCCACCCGATATCATTTGTGTGTCGAAAGGTATTACCGGCGGTACTATGCCACTGGGCGTGACCGCCTGCACTATGGATGTGTTTGATGCGTTTTACGACGATGACCGCACCAAGGCCCTGTATCATGGTCATTCTTATACGGCTAATCCCATAGCCTGCACGGCATCCCTTGCCAGCCTTAATCTGCTTTTAGCAGAAGACTCCGTGGCCAACCGCAAAAGGATAGCTGAACGGCATACTGCATTTGCAAGCAAAATAGCTATGGCTGAAAATGTAAAAGTTACCAGGCAGGCAGGCACCATTTTAGCCATAGAGCTTGACACACATGAACCTACATCGTACACGAACAAGTACAGGGACCTTATTTATAGGTTCTTTATAGATAAAGGAGTACTGATGCGCCCGCTGGGCAACATCATATACCTTATGCCGCCCTATTGCATATCAGACGCTTCACTTACTTATGTGTATGCCTGCATAGAAGAATTATTGGGAATTTTAAGTACACAATAACTTATGGAACAGCAACAATTAAAAACAGTTATAGATAAGATCACTGCATCGCCCGTTACACATGCCAAGTGGCTCAACAGCTTGTCTATGATGGAGAATACGGGTGCACGCAAAATATCCCGCTACGAGCACCCTGTGCATACCGATATAATAGTGCTGAAGCACGCAGCCGAAGAGGCACGCCATGCCTACTACCTTAAAAAACTTATAGCGAGGGTGACACCCAATGCATGTCCTGATTATTCATTTCAGTACTTGTTGGCACCAGTAGAAAGCCACCACTATCTGCATAGACTAGACACACAGGCCTGCCGCTACCTGAAGACAACCATGGGCCTCACCGGACGCGAAATGAAGCACGGAGCATATCTCCTGGTTACCTATGCCATAGAGGTAAGGGCCGATATGCTGTATGAAACTTACCAGGAGGTACTTACTGCCATCAAATCGCGGGTGAACGTAAAATCCATCATTAAAGAAGAGGAAGGCCATCTTGCCGAAATGACCCGCATGTTGCAGGCATTCCACCCGCAATGGGAGTCTTTAGCCAACGATGCCGTACAGATAGAATCAGCATTGTTTACCGCATGGATGAAGGCAGTGGAGCAAGAGGTGAGCGATTAAATATTGGGGCCTGAGATGTAAGATCGACAATGGAGGCCTGGAGATTTTAGAATACTTTAAGCAACACATTTAATTGCAATTATATTGACACTAAAAAGGTGGGCTGTGGCTCACCTTTTTAGTTTTTTAAGCGTACCACGCACCTAGGATCATTTAGACATCTAACTGTGGTATTGTATGTGCATTGCACAATTCCTTCTTGGGTACGGGGCGCATCTACGAAGCGCATAATCACTCCGCTTGTTATTTTCTACAAAGTTGTAGCCCCTACAGGGCATACCTGCATAATCTGATTAATTTAGATGTCTAACTGGTATAAGTATCACTTGCTTTGGCAACAATTACAGTTTCCACAAAATAATTTCTGGCGGCTTTTATTTGGTATTGTTGATGTTTTTATAGATATTAATACTCTTATTAAAAAACTACAAACTTATGTCTCTAAAACTCTACGCAGCACTGCTTGCGTTACTACCCCTTGCCGCCATTGCGCAACCCACTGTTGTAAACCGCGAACAGTACCCAGACAATGCAATCGTACACTACCTGTACACTAACACTTTGCCTGCCGGCAGCGCAGGCACCAACCAGACGTGGAATTTCTCAACCCTTACAGCTGACATCAGCAGACTCCATGACACGCTAACAGAATACGTAACTGTACCGGGCAGTGCCGGCGGCCCATATGCAGGCCTGATGCAGGCCGAAAAATTCTCTGACAGTACAGAACAATACATAAAAATGAATGGCAGTAATCTTGGAATTTCTTTTTGGGCTGACTCTGCCGTTGCGGGGTATTTTACAATCTATGCCCATCCGGTGGTAGATCAGATAAATAGTATGTCATTAGGTGCCACAGCAAGCGATACTGACACATATACATTTAGAAACAATAACGATCTTGGTACCGGCCATGCTTCAGTTACTCTTGTGGTAGATGCATATGGAACACTGACATTGCCTAATGGCACATACAATGATGTGGTGCGATTAAAAGAGGTTAAAAACGACTCGGAAGTAATCCCGATCCAGGGAGTCAAAATCATTGAACAAGAAGTGAGTTATAGATGGTATAATGCTTCTTACGTATCGCCTTTGCTCACTAGTGATACTGCGTATTATAAAATCAGTGTTGCAAGTAATCCTGCTGCCGACACCGCGGAGTACATTACATATACCCGGTACCTGCTGGCTGAGCATATAAGCACAGGTGTTGGTACTATTCCATTGAACCATGTTTCGTTTAGCGGGCATATTGGTAATACCGTGGTTGCGCTGGCTGGCAGTTTCTTAGTTGGCAGCAAGTACACGGCTTGCATTTTCAATATGTTGGGGCAAAAAGTGTATGACAACACTTTTGCAGGAGGACTGCAACAAGTAAACCTATCGTTAAGCAGCAACTTGCCACCCGGCACATATACCATACTGATAATGGAAACCGGCAAACCAGCAACGATGAATACTGTAAAAACAACTAAGGAATAAGTACGGTGTAGTTGCTTCAAGATATCAATGCATTCTTGTCATAGAAAATTGACCTCGTTTCTTTTGCAAGAATTACGTCTATAGCGTTAAAGGCACAACACATTGTAGTATAGCGATGGCGGCGATAAATATCGCCGCCATCTTTGTGCCCTTAATAGTTATTAGTTATTCATTTTGTTGTTGCCTGAGTTTATAATTTAAATGGGTTGGTAAGTAAGTACAACAACCCCGTCTTTAAATGCTTTGGTTGAAATTAGTTTAAGATTCGATTGGTGCTTTATACCCTTGAATATAGATGTTCCTTTGCCTATAGCAACGGGATCGAGCATGAATTGAAATTCATCAATTAAACCATTTTCGGCAAACAGCGTTACTATACTTCCGCTGCCGAGTATAGTCATGTCTTTACCTGGCGTATTTTTTAGTTTTTTTATTTCTTCCACAATGTTTCCTTTCATTACGCTTGTATTGTTCCACGCAGGGTTCTTAATTGAATTCGAAAACACAATTTTCTCTGCGTTGTTCATTCCTTTTGCTACATCAGGAAACATTTTAATGGCGTTCTCAGTTGGCCAGAAACTTACCATTTGATCATAAGTAACACGACCAAAAAGCAGTGTGCTGTTATATTGCAACTTATCTTCAGCATATTCTGTTTCTTCACTGCTTTGCTGATGTTTATGCCACGCATATTCTCCTTTTTCAGGGCCTTCAAAATAACCATCCAAGGTCATAAAATTAAATACAGTTAATTTTCTCATCGTTTTAGATTTTAATTGTCAATAATTTTGATTAGCTGCAAAAATACTTTGCGCCAATCTGCTGTGCATTGACATAGATCAAAAAACGCTATTTAGATTTTAACCGGCTTAATGTTTCTTGCGCAATATCAAGATAGGAAGCTAATATTTTATTAGAAAGTTTTTGAACTAAAATAGGGGTCTCTTTTAACAATAGTTCATATCGCTGTTTAGCTGAAAGCGTAACTAAACCTTCAATTTTTTTGTTCTGAAACGAATAAGCCATTTCTAATATTCTTTGATAGAATATTTTCCATTTAATCATTTCATTGTTTAGTTTATAAAAATCTTTATGGCTTATTATTAAAAGTTCAGTATCCTCAAGAGCCTCAATAAATTCAAATGAAGGTTTTTGCGAAATGAAGCTTGTTAGTGCGGTTCCAATAGTACAGTCGTATATAACTAACCTGGTTTTTTCATTACCTTCTTTATCTATAAAGTAAGTTCTTAAACAACCTTTCTGAACAAAATAAAACTTATTACTCACTTCACCTTTAGAAAGCAGAATGGCATTTTTGTTCACTAATTTAGGTTTAAAGCATTTTGCTATTTCGTCAAGTTCTTGATCATCAAAGTCAACAATGAACTTTAGTAATTTATTCAATTGTTCAAACATATTTTTTGGCAATTAAGTTTATGCTTTAAATGGAAACTCCTCCGGTGGGTATTGCAATGGAAAGCTTGTTTGGCATAGTCTTTTTAGACTTGTCGAACCCAGTGAGAGAATTTTCAGATCCCTATAACAACAATTGCAAATCAATCATTTCAAGAAAAGTACAAAGTAAAATTGAAACGTAAATCTTCAGATTTGCTTTCCACGTTCAACGTAGTCAAAAAAGACGATACCCTGAATAAGAACAACATTAGTAAAAATAAATTTTCAAATTACGATAGTTATCGTACATTTGATTACGACAAGAGTCGTAGATGAATATGCAACAAACAATTAAGGCAACAGAAGCCGAACTGGAAATATTGAATGTGTTGTGGACGCGTGGACAGGCAACAGTAAAAGAAGTGCATGAACAACTGGCATTAACAAAGGATACGGGATACACCACTACACTGAAACTGATGCAAAACATGCTGGAAAAGAAACTGGTAAACAGGGATGCCACCAGCAAAAAACATGTATACCAGGCTATAGTGAACAGGGAGCAGGCACAAGGCCAGGCAGTGCAACGATTAATAGAAACCATGTTCAATGGGTCGGCAATGCAACTAGTGACGCAAGCACTCGGCAACCATCAACCCAATAAAGCGGAGCTGGAACTGATAAGGGAATACCTGGATAAGAAAACAAGAGAATAACGTTAGGGCAATCGCTTATTATTAATTATAGTTATTTATCCTAAAACTATCGTCAATGACTATCTGGATCCAATCTTTATCATGGACACTTATCTACTCACTGGGGCAAGGGTTTGTAGTGTATGCATCTTTATGGCTTTTTTTGAAACTACTGCCAGCAACGCCTGCTCATGTTAAGTATCATTTATCATTAAGTGCACTTACCTTTTTGTTTGCATGGTTTGGAGTTACCTGGTGGCAACAATTTCATGTTATAGCGCTGGCAAATAATCATTCAATTGTTCCAGCAATGGGGGGAGGTACAGTTCACGCATTACTGGTTGGCACAATGGTAAGTTATGGCTGGCAGGGGTCGCTATTGTCCACTGTAATAGCAGCATTACCCTGGCTTTCAGCATTTTACCTGGCGGGCCTGGTGCTGATGCTGGTACGGCTTTCAGGAGGAATGCTACAACTATTCGCGCTTAAAAACAATGCAGTTATACAGCCAGAAGCGGCCATTGAAGGATTATTACAGTCGCTAAAGAATAAGTTGCATTTTGAAGGCCATGCGCAACTACTCATCTCTGCAAAAGCACAGGTGCCTATGGTTATTGGCGTCTTAAAGCCCATTATCCTGATGCCTGCCGCTGCCATTGCACAATTGAGCACGGAGCAATTGGAAACCATTATAATGCATGAACTGGCGCATATAAAACGGTATGACTACCTGGTAAACATTTTGCAAACAGTGACAGAAACCATACTCTTTTTTAATCCTTTTGTCTGGATGGTATCATCCATCATCCGCCGCGAAAGGGAACATTGCTGTGACGACCTGGTTGTGCATCATACCTCGGCCCCACTTATATATGCTACTGCGCTCGCAGCCCTTGCAGCCAACACAGGCCCCTACCCTCACTTTTCCATAGCCGCTACAGGACAAACCAATCATTTATTTAACCGTATAAAACGAATCATGGAAATGAAAAAGAATCAATTCAGCTACAGCAGGATGGTCGCTGCCATCGTAATTATCTCAGGCATTGCCTGTTCCATCGCCTGGATCAGGCCGTCATTCCCACAACCTGAAAAAGAAAAAAACACAGAAGCCAGCACAACTCAGGCAGCAGTTAAAAATGTGGATTCAACAACAAATATGTCTGAGGAGATCCAACTGGTTCAGCAACTGGAGCACGATGGCCTTATTAATCAGTTGAAAGGATTTGTAGTTGAAAAGAACCAACATATGCTATTCATTGATGGGTCGCTAATAGCGGATAACATTGCAAGCAAGTACATTGCAACGCTAACCAAAGACCAGATATGGATACAAGTTTACCCGTTCGCAGAAAGGCTAAAGCAACACCCCAATGCAGGCTTTTTACAGAACTTGTTGCCGGTTATGCTTACCTCGCCATGCGTAGATTATAAACCCAAGAAGAAGCCAGGTTGCTGATCTGTGCAAGTTGGTTGCAGTTATAGTTTTACATTTATAAAATGAAATTCCTTGCAAATATTATCCTAACCCTTTTCATAACAACTACGTTAGTTGGGTGTAACACACATCCAGCTAACAAGGATAATATATCAACTAAAGCTCAAAAAGATACGGCCGCTAATAACCTACCAGTAAAGGGCATGCGAGATGATCTTTTTATTCTATGGTCAGCAATTAAAGAAATGCATCCGGGCTATGGGATATATACAACAGCAGACAGCTTACAAAAAGCATACGATAAAACATATGCTGCTATCAATACACCTTTATCTGAAACCCAGTTCATTACCCTTATTTATCCCTTCCTGTGCAATTTAAGATGCGGCCATACACAGATAATACATGCTGAGGGATACAAATCACCGGTGAATATAAAGTTGCCTCATTTGCCATTCGCAGTACTGGTTCGCAACCACCGTGCATGGGTGACCATGAACCAAACAAAACAACTTAATACCGGTGATGAACTCATAAGCATAAACGGCATACCAGTATCTGCAATTATTGACCATGGATACGAAATGTATTGTGGTGACGGCTACAACGAGACATTTAAAGAATTGTACCTGAGCGAGTACAATGGATTTGAAGATGTATGCAATAAATATTATCACTGGCCAGGGCCTTACCTTGTAAAGTTCCTTAGTAAATCTACCACAGTAAAAGCAGTGCAGGTAGATGCCGCAAAGAGTGAAGTAAGTAGAGACTCAACCATTCAACAAGTGGATAACTATGCCAACTGGGCGGTAGCTTCAAGTATTCCTGATTCACGCCTGCGTTTTCTAAACAATGCTTCAGTTGCTTTACTTAAGTCACCTCCTTTTGCATATTCAGATACCGATGTTTTTAGAGATGCTTTTAAGCTCATCAAACAAAAGGAAGTAAAGACACTCATCCTGGATATGCGGCATAATACGGGTGGCGACTTAAGGGTAGCTACGTGTTTACTCTCTTACTTAGCCGACTCGCCGTTCAGAATTGTTAAGGATGTTAAGTCGAGAATCCCCAATCCCGCAGTGAATAGTTTTACCAAGTATTTTGATACCTCCGCGACACAGGGCTTTATTATGGGATTCAAACCAGCGGATAAGGAAGGATCATGGTATCATATTGAAGCAAAACCTGCATTTGGCAATCTATACGGGCCATTTCCATTAAATAAAGAAGATCATTTTGATGGGAAGCTTTTAGTTTTGATAGATGGCGCAACGTTTTCTTCCGGGGCTCTTTTCTCAGCCGCAATTAAGGCGCAGCGAAAAAACGTAGTTTTCATTGGCAGGGAAACGGCAGGCGCTGAAGAAGGATGCAATGGGGTTACGATACAGAAATTGACGTTGCCCAATACAAAGATCATTGTCCAGTTTCCGTGGATGCGTGTTGTATCGGTAGCGAAGTACCATATTCCAGGGCGCGGTGTTATGCCTGATTATCCTGTAGTTTATGACCCATACGATATTGTTACAAATAAAGACCTTGATCTAATAAAAGCGCTAACGCTTATCAATTAATGATTTTTAAAGGATAAAAATATCTTTTCTTAAAGAATGAAATGGAGCATTTCGCAGTGCTTATTTTTTATTTCATACCATTTGAACATCAAAATTAATCATGGCTAAAGCCGAAATATTTATCTGCTGCCCACCCCAGCTTAAAAGCTGGAGTTTAGGCATCAAGTAACCTGTACCTAATTTTGTTGTCAAATTGGTATCACTCTTTATTGGTCGCAGTTTTCCACCCATTCCTTCATTTTTGCCTACCTTTGTATGTAATATTTAGCTAACAATACATGAGAACAAGAAAACCTACCAATGGCAGAGTTACGGGTGTAAAATTTGCCCTTAACACAGAAGTAGAAAATGAAGACCTAAAAAAGGTAAAGGCACAGCTACTGAAAGAACTGGAAGAAAAGGAGCAGAACAATAAGGAGTGGTACGACAAGGAAATGGAAAAGAACCTGAAGAAGTCCTAATACAAATGCTTATTGTAGTGTTGGCGTATTCCATTAAGGCTGTACTGCCCAGTCCATACCATCTGGTTCACCCAGATCAATACGTTGGCCGGTGAGCTCGAGGGTTTTAAGATTGCATCCTTCGCCGGGTGTGAAATAGTTTTCTTTTTTTTCATAGTCCTGTAAAATTAAATAACATCATCGCACCACACGCACTAACATATCCACATTTTACAACCTGTCATTGAGGTACGAAGCAACCTTACGTAAATACTATTCCAACCATTCTAAATTTCTATCAAGTATCACCCAGCTATCATCTTTCAGCGGTGGGCCACCTCTATATTTAAATTTCACAAACCCTGCTACCAAATGTCCCTCACTTTTAAGAATAGCCTTCACTCTATATATGCCGCCAATATTATCAAAGTACGTAAGCTGCTGCAAGCTTGCCCTGGCATCATTTAGCATTGCACGCACTTCCCATACTCCTGCCTCTTGTACTTCACCATCACTTATTGATGGCACAACGGGCGGCGGCGTAGCAATATCAGTAGCTACCTCATCCGTATCTCTATCAGTATTATAAGGCTTTACACACACCGCGCCACTATCTGGTCTTACTGCAACCGCAACTGTTGAAACTATAGCCGTATCATTCGGCGTACGTTCACTATGATAAAGCTTCTTAGGTAACAAAGAACCCACAAGTACAATCAAACTAATCAGAGCCACCATAACAAATATTATTGCATCCCTCTGCGCTTGTTTCATAACTCATTTTTTTACAAGGTAATTAAACGCCGTTTAAATTTGGTAAACCGCAGCTTTTTTATGCTTTTGGGACTGGCTACCATTGCTATAAACTCTTCGCAAATTATCCAGTTTACTTTCCCTGTATACATCCCAATCAATGCCTCTTTTATTTGCCTCTTCAGCTCCTCCTAATGGAAACTCATAAAATAAAGGATGCCAAGCACTATAACTACTGCAACAAAATATTTCAGGAAGCTGATAAGAGTTTGGTACGGTTTCTTTTCGGTTGGTGGCGGAGTATCAAACACTGTAGGATAGTTGAGTTCGCGTAAATTGGCTACAGCGGTTTCTACATCGGTATCTATTACCTGCAACTTTATACCACCTAATGCTATATTGTACAAAGGATTGATCTGGATGGTGTTGTCGTCTTTTAGAAAGCATTCGATACCATCGGCCTCCAGGCGCCCCATAGCCAGGTGCGCATCAACTGAGGTATTAAAGACTGCAATAGTAACAAGATCCATTGTAAACGAAGTTAACGTATTGTAGTGAATGCATTGAACGTTGTCAGAGATCCATTGCTGTGTAAAATGCAGGTTACTACAACGCGTAAAAGCAATCTTACAATTATTGAGTAAGATTGCTTTGTGCCCCACAATGCACAATGGAGAACATGATGAATTTTAACTTTAAAGAAAAGGATAGAGTACGGCCTTTTCTCCATTTTCGCCAGTGTATTTTAGCGCCTCATTTACTTCTTCCAGCTTAAATTGCTTGCCTGCTTTGGTTTTAAAATGCGGCATGTGGATAATGGCGCTGATGTCTTTGAGCGCCTGAGCCAATTTTGAGGAATCTTGAACGGTAGGACTTTTGAAGTTACCAAAGCCGCGGAGGGCAATGCCTCTCATAAGTGCGCTGGTGTGTATGATAAGCGGGGTTGGGCCGCCCAGGAAACCATAAGCATATATGGTGGATCCGATAGGCACTACATCTATTATCTTATTCAGCACCTCGCCACCTACACCATCGAAGACCGCGGTTGCGCTTAGTTGCTGTGCCATATCTTTTAGCTGGGTTTTAAAATCTGTATCGTCTTGTGCTACTATGTGCGTAGCACCCAATGCCTCGAGCTCTTTTTTATCGGCCGCCGTGCGCACAATAGAGATGATGGGGAAATGATACGCCTGACAAATGCCCAACATAGCAATACCCGTGGCCGATGTACCTGCAGTAGCAATAATGCCCTTATGGCCATCTGCTATGGCCTGTTTCAGGAAAGCATAGGGAGTGATGATGTTGACCAGGGAGCCTGCATATTCGCGCAGATCTGTACCCGCAGGCAGTATAGCACATTGCAGGTATGGCAGGTGTGCATATTGGCACCAAGTGCCAATCATTTCATCTGTGGATCTCAGAGAACGGTAAACGGTCACCTGCTGGCCGACATACTCTTGAGGTACCCCTTCGCCTATAGCCACTACAGTACCGGCACCCGATACACCGCCTACATTATACTTGCTTACAGGCACAGTAGCTCCGGTAAATGTGCCGTTTATAAAAGCTTTGTCGCCGGGGTTTATGCCGCAGGCCTCCATTTTAATGAGGATATGCCCTGGTGAGGCTTGTTCGGGTTGGGGTATGTGTTTCAGTTCAATACCATCTTTGGCAGAGAATGTAATTGCTTTCATAGTTGCTTCCATATCTAGTTTGTTATTTGAGGATTCAAAGGTAGATTTGCAGTAACTTTTATACAAGTACTCACCTAAAAGTATGTATGCATGCCAGCAATAAAAGAATCGTCAACCAACCAGCTGAACAAGAGGGCCATAGCCACTCAATGCCCTGTTACCTTTACTTTACACAAAATGGGCGGCCGCTGGAAACCGCTTATCATAAATAGCCTGCTCAACGGTACCAAACGCTATGGGGAGATAAAAAAGGCTATTCCGCCCATCAGTGAGAAAATGCTGATACAGAATTTAAAAGAGCTTGAGACTGATGGCATTATAACACGTGCTGCAAAAGCTGTAGTACCACCCCGTGTAGAATATACACTCACCGACTGTGGAAACGAACTGAGCACTGTATTACTATCTATGAAAAACTGGGCATTTAAATACAATGTGTGATGGGAGGACAAACATACTGGATTTGAATTTTGCAAAAATTGGATTGATATTTATAAATGATAGGCTGGGACATAGCTCTATATTTGCTATGAATATTCAAAACAATCATCATGCAGATATCCAACAATAAAATACTAATAACAGGCGGTGCAAGTGGTATAGGCCTGGGGCTTACAGAACGGTTTATACAGGAAGGTAATACGGTAATTATCTGTGGCCGACGGGAATCGGTTCTGAAGGAGGTTTCAGATAAACATCCTGCCGTTATCACCTATGTGTGCGACCTGGCTGTTGAGGCAGACCGCGTAGCACTTTATGAATGGATAGCAAAAGAACACAGTGACCTGAATGTGCTGGTGAACAATGCCGGCATACAACAGTGGATGGACATTTCTGGTGCAGACTTTTTTGCACGTGCAAAGAATGAATTGGTTACTAATATTGAGGCACCATTGCATTTGACGTCGCTATTCCAGAATTTAAAGTCCTTAAAAACTATAATGAATGTAACGTCAGGACTAGCGTTTGCCCCTCTTACAAAGGTGCCAGTATATTCAGCCACCAAAGCATTCTTTCATTCATTCACCCTGTCTGCACGATACCAGCTGAAGGCAAAAGGTATTGAAGTTATAGAGATCCTTCCACCAGCACTGAATACCGACCTGGGTGGTAAAGGCTTGCATGATAGCGCACCACCTGTAAGTGAGTTTATAACAGCCATATTTGAACAGCTAAAGAATGGCCAAACAGAAGTAAGCTATGGTTTTAGTGATGCCATGAGCAAAGCAAGTGCAGAGGACATAAAAGCTGCATTTAACAGAATGAACCCTTAAAGGAAGGATAACATATACAATAGTACGGCTGCCTCTTTTCATAAAGGAGGCAGCTTTATTTTTGCATATAACTCGTTTAAATATCACCAGATAGCAGGCTGAAATGCCCTGCAACGTGGGCATGCACATTCCCGTCTTTCAATATCCACACCGTGTGTAAATCGTTTTCGCGGTATCAAAAATAGCTTGCCTACATTTGAATTGTTATCGGTTCATAAGCAGATAGACGCTGCACATGATTAAAAGGGAAGCCGGTTCGAGTCCGGCGCTATCCCCGTAGCTGTAATCCTGATGTAGGAATACATACAAGTTTTCAGAGGTGGTGCCACTGCCTGGTAAAACAGGTGGGAAGGTGTCTGAGAATCAGGAAAGCCAGAAGACCTGCCGCGTTAATGTTGTTAGCTGTTGCTTTCGGAGGAAAAGCATGGGCTGGATGGTTATGTGTTCATTACATACCCCCTGCCTTTATCTTCCCCTATCTGCAGCCTGTGTTTATGATTTAAAATTAATAATGGATGCAAGAAGAATTATTGCTGAAAGAAAATAAGGACCGCTTTGTTATTTTGCCCATCAACTACCCTAAGGTGTGGGAGATGTACAAGAAGCATGAGGCCAGCTTCTGGACAGCAGAAGAGATAGACCTGGGTGGGGACATAAAAGACTGGAATAACCTGAACGATGGTGAACGTCACTTTATATCGCATGTGCTGGCATTCTTTGCTGCAAGTGATGGTATAGTGAATGAGAACCTGGCTGTAAACTTCATGAGTGAAGTGCAGCTGCCAGAAGCGCGCTGTTTTTATGGGTTCCAGATCATGATGGAAAACATCCATTCTGAAACCTATGCATTGCTGATAGATACTTACATAAAAGATGCGCAGGTAAAACACAAACTGTTTCATGCCATAGATACAGTACCTGCTGTAAAGAAGAAAGCGGACTGGGCACTTCGTTTTATAAAGAACGGTTCATTTGCTGAACGCCTGGTGGCCTTTGCTGCGGTAGAAGGTATTTTCTTTAGTGGTAGTTTCTGTTCTATATTCTGGTTGAAAAAGCGCGGACTGATGCCGGGCCTTACTTTTAGTAATGAGCTTATCAGCCGCGACGAAGGATTGCATTGCGAGTTTGCATGCCTGTTGTATAGTATGCTCAGTAACAAACTAACCCAGGAGCACGTGCATGGCATCATAGCTGATGCTGTTGCTATAGAAAAAGAATTTATTACTGAAGCACTGCCTGTGAACCTGATAGGCATGAATGCCAAATTGATGCAGCAATACATAGAGTTTGTTGCCGACAGGTGGTTGGACGAATTGGGCTATACCAAGATGTTCAACGCGACCAATCCATTTGACTTTATGGAGATGATATCGCTGCAAGGCAAGACCAACTTCTTTGAGAAAAGAGTGGGTGACTACCAGAAAGCGGGCGTGCTGAATAAAGAAGGCCAAAACTTTTCGTTGGAAGAAGATTTCTAGAAACATTACTTCAATACTACTACCTCATTAAAATATTATACAATGCACGTAATTAAGAGAAACGGGAGAAAAGAGAGCATCAAGTTTGATAAAATAACTTCGCGCATAGAAAAGCTATCGTACAGCCTGAGCCCGATGGTGAATGCGATAGATGTGGCAAAGAAAGTGATAGAAGGCATATATGATGGCGTATCCACTACCGAGCTGGATAACCTCGCGGCTGAAACAGCAGCAGCGCTTACTACGCGCCATCCCGACTATGCATTGCTGGCCAGCCGTATAGCTGTGAGCAACCTGCATAAGAATACCGTTAAGTCTTTCTCTGAGACAATGCGTCGCCTGCATCAGTATATAGACAATGCATCGGGAAGGCACACGCCTATGATAGCTGATGATATCATGGAAATAGTGGAAGCGAATGCTGAATTGCTGGACAGTTCTCTTATCTACGACCGTGATTTCGGTTTTGAATACTTTGGTTTTAAAACGCTGGAAAAATCTTACCTGCTGCGTATAGAAGGTAAGGTGGTAGAACGTCCGCAGAATATGTATATGCGCGTGGCCATAGGCATACATAAAGAAGATATAGAAAGCGCTATAAAGACATACAACCTAATGAGCGAGCGCTGGTTCACCCATGCAACGCCAACGTTGTTTAATGCAGGTACACCTAAACCACAAATGTCATCGTGCTTCCTGCTTACTATGAAGGATGACAGCATTGATGGTATATATGATACACTGAAACAGACTGCGAAAATATCGCAGAGTGCAGGTGGTATAGGCCTGGCTATACATAATGTAAGAGCTACCGGCAGCTACATAGGTGGCACCAACGGCACCAGCAATGGTTTGGTACCTATGCTGCGTGTATTTAACGATACTGCACGCTATGTGGACCAGGGTGGTGGAAAAAGAAAAGGTGCATTTGCCATATACCTGGAGCCATGGCATGCTGATGTATTTGACTTCCTGGACCTGAGGAAAAACCATGGTAAGGAAGAAAACAGGGCAAGGGACCTTTTCTATGCTTTGTGGATATGCGACCTGTTTATGAAGCGTGTGGAAGCAGACGAAAACTGGAGCCTGTTTTGTCCTAACGAAGCGCCCGGCCTGCAGGATTGTCATAGTGAAGAATTTGAAAATTTATATACTCGGTACGAAGCAGAAGGACGGGCAAGGAAAACCATAAAAGCACAGGAGCTTTGGTTTGCCATACTGGAATCGCAGATAGAAACTGGAACCCCTTATATGCTGTATAAGGATGCTGCAAATGCCAAAAGCAATCAACAGAACCTGGGTACCATAAAGAGCAGTAACCTGTGTACCGAGATCATGGAGTACACCAGCGCTGAAGAGGTTGCTGTGTGTAACCTGGCATCGCTGGCATTACCACGTTTTGTTACCGATGGCAAGTTCGATTTTAATGCGCTGTACGATGTAACCTACCACGTAACTAAGAACCTGAACAGGATCATAGACAACAACTACTACCCTATTGAAGAGGCGCGCACATCCAACATGCGCCACCGCCCTATAGGTATTGGAGTGCAGGGACTGGCTGATGTGTTCATACTATTAAGATTGCCGTTTGAAAGCGACATGGCAAAGCTGCTCAACAAGAACATCTTTGAAACCATCTACTTCGCGTCAATGACTGCAAGTAAAGATATTGCGAAGGTTGAGGGTACATATGAAACCTTTGCAGGTTCTCCTTTATCAAAAGGTTTGTTCCAGTTCGACCTGTGGAATGTACAGCCTACAGACCGCCACGACTGGGCAACATTGAAGGCTGAAGTAATGGAGCATGGCGTGCGCAACTCATTATTGGTAGCACCTATGCCTACTGCTTCTACCTCACAGATATTTGGCAATAATGAGTGCTTTGAACCATATACATCCAACATTTACACAAGACGCGTGTTGAGTGGTGAATTTGTGATAGTGAACAAGCACCTGCTAAAGGACCTGATACAATTGGGCTTGTGGAATAACACCATGAAGAACAAAATCATCGCAAACAATGGTTCTATACAGAACATTGAGGAGATACCTGCTGATGTGAAGGAACTATACAAAACAGTTTGGGAAATAAAACAACGTAACCTGATAGATATGGCTGCCGACCGTGGTGCGTTCATCTGCCAGTCACAATCGCTGAACCTGTTTGTAGATAACCCTACTAACGCCAAACTTACCTCTATGCACTTCTACGCGTGGAAGAAAGGATTGAAGACGGGTATGTACTACCTGCGCACACAAGCAGCAACACAAGCAGTACAGTTCACTATTGAAAAACAAGGCAACAATGATATTGAGCCTGTGATACCAATACATGACAATAAAGAAATAGCAAGCGATGCTGATGATATAACTATTGAATTCAATGCACCATCGTGCACCATGGAAGAAGGTTGTGTAACCTGCAGTTCTTAGATTGGATACGGTTAAACAGATGGTGTAAAAAAGAAACAGCGATTTTATTAATTATTAGAAAGATGACCATAGAAGACAGACTGAAACATTCTGAGACGCGGATCTTCAAGGCAGTATTCCCAAATACTACCAACCATTACGATACGCTTTTTGGTGGCACCGCAATGCACTTAATGGACGAGGTTGCTTTTATTACAGCCACACGTTTCTCAAGAAAAAGAATGGTTACGGTATCGTCTGATAAGATAGATTTTACACATCCTATTCCTGCAGGTACCATCATTGAGTTGATAGGCAAGGTGGTGCATGTGGGCAATACCAGCTTGAAAGTATTGGTTGAAATATTTATAGAGGAAATGTACTCGTTTGAACGAAAAAAGGCTATTACAGGTACCTTTACTTTCGTTGCTATCGATACCTCGAAGACCCCTGTAAAAATTATAGAAGAGTAATTGATTAAACAATAAAACTGTTTACGAAAGTATAGACGAGTAAGGGCTGAAAATTTCAGCCCTTACTTTTTTTTATCGAGCTCTTTTGCCGTTGCATTTGGAACTTTACGATTTTCTTAATCAAGGCCAATGGCATAGGCTGAGCATAAGGGAACTGAATGGAACCACGCCCAGTTTTATAAGCGGAAAGTTCTTTTTCAAAACTCTCTACCCCTGCGGGAGTAGGGAAAAACCCAAGATGTTTTTTAAATGCACCGAAATATACCCGATTGCCATTCAATATAAAGGTGGGCATGCCATAACTAATGGCTTCAGTTGCATCAGGTGCGGCTTCTTTTACAGTAACGCGTACTTGCTCCAGGATCGCGCGGATACCTGCCGGGAAGCCTGCAATGTACTCATCAATGTTTTCAGATTGAAGTGCTCTCATAAGCTCAATTGTTGGTGTCGCTTATCTTAGTGACGTTGATAAAATAAATACCACCATTTGACTTGCTCTTTTCCATTTCTTCTTTGTTGTAAAAGTCTTTAAATAGGCTTCTATTCGCAGATTTTACGCCTCGAAGAAAAGAAAAATAACTGCGCCATCTGATAGTATTTATTTTATCAACGTCACTAAATGAAAATTACTATTTCCTGAGCTAAATATTCCTTTATTTTTCAGTTAATACTTCTCGCCTACTTCATTATGTGCGGATAAAGGTGAAGGTATATTTCGCCACTTACTGGATGATCGCCATACAAGTTCTTTAATCTTTCAGCTGCCTGATACGCGGACAATTGCGCACCACCGGCTACTATGATAGGCCCTATAAAAAACAGGTCGTACCCTGCGCCTATAGTTACTACATTTATAGGGATCATAGTACCTTTAGCTCCGTAAATAGCTGGATCAAGTGTCAGTTCTTCAACTGATTTCTGCACCCATTCATACCTGATATATAACGCCAGCTTATTCAGTTTTAATGTGCCCTCTACCAAAGCAGCTGTTGAAACATCTTGTCCCGTGACCTGATTTTGGCCCCAAAGTGCTGTTGCTGCAATATATTTGGCAGAGGAAAAGGGGTGTACATAGGTAGCAGAAGCAGTAGTGCGATATATATTTTCATTTGGCTGAAGTTGTTCCGGGCTTTTAATATAACCAGTGGAAACCTGTAATGCCCAGTTGCTATTGGGATTGAAAGACAAACGTGCACTTCTTGAATCAAAAAGTGGATGATCAAAGTTATACCTATTCTCATCTGGCTCCCTGCCAGTAAATGAAGAACCTTCAATTTTAAATTTCCCATACCGGGCACCAATAGTAGCCACGCCAAATGTGATGTGAGTTGCATCTTCCCAATGATGCCCAATAGGCGCATCGGGCATGAACATACCTGAAGGTCGGTGCATAAATGTGACAGGACCTAAGGCTGGTTCACCAGGGTAACCCACATATACAAATACATCAGTTTTTTTATTGAATGCATATGCATAGCTCACCGAGAGCTCAGAGAATAGATCGTGGGGGTGTTGCCTGTCGACTAAAGGTTTCCCTTTCCAAGATTCACCGGTTTGAAACAACAGTGGATAACCATTACCTCCTGTGATCAGAGCATCGGTAGATAGCATTACACTGAAATGAAATAACCCTTTACCTCCCACCTTTCTTTGCCCCATGGCCATCAACATATCGGGGGCGTCAAAAAGCTGACCTCCGCGCTTACCGCTATTGAAAATATCCTGCTTATTATATCTCGGAAAAATATCGCCATGAAACATGAGCATCCACTTACCAGAGTGCAACATGATACCATACATAGGACTGGCATCAGGTACCCACGCTGTACCTGATCCATTCCTGGCCATTGGCAGATTAAGTGAATAAGCGCTGCTCATACCATCCATTATCATTGGCTTAGCTGTTGAACTGCCCATATCCATACCTACCATATCACTTTTCATGTCATTCCTTTGTTTTGAAGATACCGTATCTGTTATTGATTTGGGAGGTATTCCATTTCCATTTTTGCGGTTCGTGTCACCCATGTCCATGCCTCCCATATCCCCCTTCATCTCATTCTTTTGTTTTGCGGATGTGGTATCTGTTACTGGTTTGGGAGATGTTTTCTTTACTGCTTTTTTATGTGAATGTTCCATGTCCATCCCCCCCATATCATGCTGAGCAGATACTTGCAGAGCAAACAGCAACAAGGTCATTATTATTATGGCTCTTTTCATGGAATATTTTTTACAACGCATTGAAAAATAAGTACTCAAGTCTTACAGTAAATCCATTGGGTGCATATCGCTGCATATTGCTGTACACCTCTCTTTTATAACCTATATCCAACCGGGCCTGACTATTAAATATGAATTGTATGGCTGGTGCTATATCCAGAAAACTCTTTCCGTTCTCCAATAAGGTTTGTCCCAGGCACTCAACCATAAAATTCAAATTAGTTTGTTTAAACCCAGTATATTTTTTAGGCAATAATAGCCGCCCTGCAGAAAAGGTATAATCCATCGCTTTATCAGAAAACGTTGCTGGAAATTCATGCTGTTGCAGATTATTGAACGCCTGCTCGTAATAAACAGTAGATGACAAAGCTGTTTTATGCATTAGTTGTGTGCCAATAATCCCCCCTTGTAATCCTGTATTCATCCCAAATGTTTGAAGCTCTTCTTGATTTACAGGTGAGCTATTTGTTGTGCCCCTTACAAATGCTGCCATTCTAAAATGATGGTACACCTGGTCGTTGCTATAGAAACGATACTTGGCATACAGGCCTAACCCTTCAGGTTTAAAATTTCCAGAGCCACTACCTAAAAAGCCCTCAACATGTAACATGAGCCTCTTATTCACACCCCACATCACCTCAGGCACAAATTGATAATTTAAATTATTACTGCCAGGTGGTTGCATAAACCAGTTATTCAGCCGCACTCCTATAGATTTGGCGGGCATATTACTTGCAGGCTCAGTAAACACAAATAACTCCTGGGCATATATTGCAACAGGCAGCATCAAGAGTAAAACAATAGCAGTTATAGTCTGTTTCATGGCTATAGCGTTACGTGATAAATGCGCCCACCCCCTAAACTATTCTTAGCACAACAAGAGGCCATCATGCCGGTCTCTACGCACTTCATCTGCGTGTATTTGCTGTACTTTTTAAAATCTTTGGCAGACAGGTAGTTCTTATCTACTACGGTTAATGCTCTGTCCCCATCCAGGGTTTGGTCAGCAACACCTAAAAAATGAAAATTGCTGCCAGCCAGTGCAATATGCGCATCGTTGGCTACAGCCACATGATCAAAATTTGCAGTCACCTGCATAGAAGCCACAGAGAATCCAGCATCGGTTACCGCATTCTTAATATCATCTATCACCACTGGTACATTTTCTTTAAACTTGATATCATACTTCGACTTTTCAATATCAACAGTAACATCTTTTACTGAAGGCACCTTCAAAAGGGCTTTGTAAATGGCCTTACTACACATACTACAGGTAAGGCCACTTGCAGTAAGTGACGCAGATTTAATTTGGCCTATACCAGGTACTGACCATAAAAGCATGACTATAAAAAGGATCTTTTTCATTTCTTTGATTTTAGTTGAGTTACTTTTTATTTTTCCTATCGTATTGGCAGCATTCATCCAGCTTGTTGTATGCTTTGTCATTACCATTGTATTTTTCGGTATCATACCCTACTTCAGCAATCTCTTTTTGAATGCTGTCATTTGTAGTCTTTTGTGCATCGTATTTGACTTTAAGGATCTTCGTATCCTGATCCCAGGTAGCTTTTTCGGCACCAGCATGTTTAGCGGCTTGCTCTATATGTTTTTTACAAGTACCACAATTGCCATACACCTTTATTGTTTCCTCTTTTGTTTGTGCCAATGCAATGTTAGAAGCGACAAACAACAAAATAGTTGTTGCAAGAAATTTTATGATCTTCATCTTATGATTTTTAAGAAATTAATTATTACGGACACTAAAATTGAAAATGCAATAGCATATGACATGAGATAATCATGACAAATATTACTGCATTAAATACTAACGTATCAGATACGGAAATTCCTGAATTGAATATAGATAGGACAACTTCGCCAAAGAGGAGGCGGAGCATTCGCAAAATTTATTGTATGAGCTCGTTCATAAATAGGGCTCTCAATGAGATAAAACGTAGATTTAGGAGTAATACCCGGTGCTGGAGATACTGTAAAAATCACCTTCGCAGCCTGGCTTGACTGGTCGGTTTTGAGCACCTTATATTCATCTTTGCAACATCCACCCCTCAATTTTTTAGCCATCCCACATTTGCCGCAGGTGTGCTCATCTTTAAGATCAAGGTCAGCCCCCACCAGGACACCCATACAGTAGTGTATATGCACAACTGCCCCTGAGGCCGTGGCCATGTAAAGTATAGCAAGTATGGATACTAAAAAACGTTTCACGCGAGTACAAAAATAGACATAAAAAAATAGCACTTCTTATTTTGATCTGGTTTTAACACTCCGGAATAATAAAGTGCCCAGAAACGCCATTTTACGACAACAACGCTGCTGTAAACCCCACTTGTTTCAATGTGCTCACCACATCGCCGGGTGCCACGTCATCAGTAGTTATGGTAAGTATCTTGTCTGGAGTCAGGGTATCTACCGTCCAATTATGCTCACCTACTACTTTATTTAGAAAAGGAGTAACCCTTGCTATGCAGCCGCCACAACTAATATTTGTCTTTAGTTTTATAATGTTCATGTTTTATCAACTATTCTTGTTGCAAAGTTCCAACAAAGCTTACAATTATATTTTCATGATTTGCTGTATTATTTGCAAAATTTCCTATCACATCTTTATGCACCTATCTTTTTCCACTTCAGGCGCAAACTGTTGCCCACCACACTTACAGAACTGAGCGCCATTGCAGCCCCGGCTACCATAGGGTTAAGTAAAAACCCATTAACAGGGTACAAAATGCCCGCTGCAAGGGGTATTCCAACGATGTTGTAGATAAATGCCCAAAATAGGTTTTGCCTGATTGTAGTTACAGTATATACAGATAATTTTATGGCCTCAGGTATGCGTGCAAGGTCTGAGGAAATAATGGTCATCTTTGCTACATCCATGGCTATATCACTGCCCTTACCCATGGCAATGCTTACATCTGCTTGTGCCAGGGCATTACTGTCATTTATTCCATCGCCTACCATGGCCACAGTTTTTCCCTGTTGTTGCAATTCCTTCACAAATGCAGCTTTATCAGCAGGCAATACCTCTGCTTTGTAGTTTACAATACCCACTTGCTTCGCTATTCCCTTTGCTGTCGCTGCATTGTCGCCGGTGAGCATATAAACATCAATACCTGCACTTTGCAACTGCAGCACTGCAGCCACAGAACTATCCTTTATTTTATCTGCAATGGCTATAACGGCTAACGTTTTTTGACTATCAGCAAAGTAAACAACTGTCTTTGCTTCCGTCAGCCATTTTTGCGCTACATCTTGCAATTTGGCATCAATGCCCACATGATTATCCTGAAGCAATTTAATATTGCCAATATAATACACCATATCAGCTACATTAGCTTTTGCGCCTGCACCTGTTATGCTTTCAAAATTAGAAACATCAGGATAAGTATTTACACCCAGATGCTTTACTACGGCTTCAGCCAACGGATGTTCCGATCTTCTTTCAATGGCAGCCAATATGGATTCTGCATTCTCATTATCATTCAGCCATGCTATAGCGGTAACCATTGGCTTACCTTCTGTTATAGTCCCTGTTTTATCTAAAACAATTGCATTTATCTTCCCGGCTAGCTCCAAGCTCTCTGCATCCTTTATCAAAATGCCGTGTTCTGCCCCTTTACCCACTCCTACCATTATAGCAGTTGGTGTAGCCAAACCCAATGCACAGGGACAGGCAATAATAAGCACCGTCACCATAGCCAGCAAACCTTGGGTAAATCCATTTGTTCCACCTGCTATGACCCAAATAACAAAGGCCAATAGGGCGATACCTATTACTACAGGCACAAATATGCCAGCTATCTTATCTACCAGCCTCTGTACAGGCGCCTTGCTGCCTTGGGCCTCTTGCACCGTTTTGACTATTTGTGCCAGTAGGGTATCCCCACCTACCTTTTCCGCTTTAAACTGAAAACTTCCTTTTTGATTGATAGTACCCGCAAATACCTTTGCACCAGATATTTTTTCTACAGCCACAGGCTCCCCGCTTATAGTACTCTCATCTACAAATGAATTTCCTGAAACTACTACACCATCAACAGCTATTTTTTCGCCGGGCTTCACCAGCAGTATATTACCCACCCTTACCTGCTCCAGCGGCATTTCCATCTGGTGCCCACCCTCGTGCATCATTGTCACTGTCTTAGGCTGCAATCCCATTAGTTTCTTAATGGCCGATGATGTACTTCCTTTGGCCCGTTCCTCAAGCAGTTTTCCAAGCAATATAAAGGCTATCACTACTGAAGCTGCTTCAAAATACACATGGGCCTGTAGCCCTCGTTGCTGCCAGTAGCCTGGATCCAACGTATTAAACACACTAAACAAGTAGGCAACACCGGTACTTAACGCCACAAGTGTATCCATGTTGGCCGAGCGGTGTTTTGCCTGCTTCCAACCACCAATAAAAAATTGTCGGCCCAGTACCAGCACTACGGGCGTTGCCAATACCCACATGATGTAATTTGCATAAGGAATATTCATACCAAACATAGCTATGAACACCAGTGGTATGGATAATGCAACAGCCCATACAGTTCTGCGTTTTAATGAATTAAAACTTTCTCTTTGCAGTTCTTCCAGCGATTCTTTTGCATCCTCCGTTTCGTCTATCATCAGGTCGTACCCCACAGCCTGCAAAGCTGTTTTTAACTTATGGGCATCTGTTATGGAAGGTATATATTCCACACTTGCTGTGGCATTGGCGTAGTTCACACTTACACTTACCACCCCAGACTGGTTCTTCAATATCATTTCGCTACTGGATGCACACGATGCACAGGTCATGTGTCGTACCGGGTAGCTTTTCTTTACAGTATCTACATCGTAACCCAGGTCGCGTATTGCCTTTACCGCAAGAGGTAATACTTCCGCAGGATCAGCAGTTTCTATAACAGCTCTTCGATTATTTAGTTCTACTTTATGCGCTGAAATGCCTTGAACTTTACTCAACCCCTTATCCACTATCATAGCACAGTGCTCGCTATCCACTCCCTCCAGGGGTATATTCAAAGTATTTCCTGTTGTTGCCATTTCAGTAGTATTGATCAGGCAAAGGTCCTCAAAGGCTATCTATATCCTGTTACAGAATTCGTTGAATAATTTATGAAATTCACAGCTTATCCAGTGGACTACGCTTTTCCTTAATAGTCTTGTAATGAGAAGGGGTAAAACCAGTGACCTGTTTAAACTGGCTACTTAAATGCGATACACTTTTATAACCAAGCTGATCTGCAATTTCAGATATATTTAACTCATCATACACCAGCAATTCTTTGGCCCGTTCTATCTTCTGGCGAATAAAGTACTTTTCAATGGTTACACCCTCTACCTCTGAGAACAATGTGCTCAGGTATTTATAATCGTAATTCACTTCAGCAGCAATATAGTCGGACAGATTTATCATCAATGTATCATCATGTGAATGATGCACGAGCTTGATAATCGTATTTTTTATCTTTTCTATTAGCCTGCTTTTCCGGTCATCCATCATTTCAAACCCAACCCGCTCCATGCTGTCAGCTATTTCTTTGAGTTGCCCTGGTAACAATTCTGATTCAGCCAATGTAACTTCTCCTAATATTATTCCTTGCGGGTGTAAATCTAACTTCTCCAACTCTGTTTTTACAACCATGATACAACGGTCGCATACCATGTTCTTTATATAAAGTTTGACTCCCATATACTAAAACAATTTTTGATTTGTATTACACCTCTATCCCCTAAAAAATAAGCCTTTAATACATTTTTATAAACCTCCATCCTGCTTCCAGCCTTTATGCATGTTCAATAGTATAAACACCATGAGGTAAAACGGTAGTTGAGCATAGCAAGATACCCGTTGCATAAAGCTAAAAGACCCTTTATGCATATGCAACAAAGTTATACCTTGAACATAAGAATGAATCAGATCGTTTATATAAAATGTTAAGGTATTCATATTACTGCTGCAAACCACCCAGTGGCAAGGTTTTAGCTTGTACCTAAGCAGATTATAAGTAAACAAAATGACATACGAACAGTTATATCGCAAATTACAAAAGGACTACACGGTGGCTGCACAACAATATCATAAACAACCTACCGACACCCTAGCCACCCGTAACTGGCATAAAGCACTACAGGCATTATTGGTGTACTTTGGGCTTTTTAGGGGAAAAAAAATAAAAGAAAGTGATGAGGTAAGCGGCCTAGACCAGCAAAACACATTATCATAATTTGACAATTGAAAATAAAACAGCCCTTTGCACTATTTACTAAAGATGAGTACCTGAATAATTTCATAAGCAGTGTACAGTCACTGATAGACAACAACCTTTTTGCAGAGCCACTGCAACTAACTAAACTGAACGAGTTGCTGATATTCCTTTATGCAAAACATCCTGAACAGTTTGAGCATTTTAGTGTGAATTAGTTTTGACATTGGTCGAATATGGACATAATACTATTTGCCTGGATTCGTAAGGCATGACTTACCTGTAAAATGTTGCAGGATCGTGAGGATAAACAAAAAAGCCGATTCGAGAGAATCGGCTGTAACCTGTGCCCCAGACGGGAATTGAACTTATTTGTTCTACGCGCTCCCAGAGCAGCTTTCAGTTCTTTTTAAAAGGAGGTGCCACGAATGACGCAACCTTCTTTTATTTTATCATCAGATGACGATTAGTAGCCCGTAGGGGAAGAGAACATTGCTTGAAACACGCTCATTACCAGGGACTTATTATTATCTTTTTGACCTGTGCCACGAATGACGCAATTGGTCTAAATCTTCTGATTTTAAGAACTAAATTTTGCATTATCGAAAGCCTTTGCCTGCGCCACAATTTTTACATCATGTCTAAGAACAATTGCATTTCCATATCGATGCAAATATACGATTATGCTGGTATAATTAAAAGCGTTCATTTACTTTTTTATAGATGCTCCTTGCTCCCAATGCAGGATGGTAAGACGGTCTGTATTGAATATATCCGAGTTGTTGAAGTTCCCTGATACACTTGGAGATTAGCTGAATAAGCAATATTGAATTTGTGTGTGCCAAATTTTAATAAAATTTACAAATTATACCGCGACATACTTTAACATAACATTGGCTTTTCATTAACAAATTGATAGTAAACCTTATTTAGATTTGGTTTAAAACCATCTGTTATGAAGAAAATAATGTCAATTACCGGAGTTCTTTTAATAACAATGTTAAAAATATTTGCTCAAGAAATGCCACAGGTGGTCGATTCCCTGCAGTTCGAGCTATCAAACATTAATAACATTTATGGCAGTGGACAGGGAAATATTGTAATACCAAACGCAAATGCATATTACTCGTTTGACACCCTATGTACGCCCGGAATGGATATTTTGAATATCTATGACACAGGATCCATTAAAAGTTTCTTAGCCTCAGCAACACCCAACCAAAATGGTGCGCCTGCATCTGTTATTGACACTAGCTATTATGCAATTGATACTATAATCTGGTATAGAAGTGCTAACTACTTAATAGATCAGGAGGTAGAGCAAGTGGTTTTGAATGATAACATACAATATCACAACGTAACACTTTATAGGATTAGAGAACAGGCACTTATGCAATCTGACTCCGTAGTGTTAGATACTCCATATATGTATAACAATACATATTATGTTGTAATGGATAATAATCAGAATATTCTAAGCGCTACAGCATATTACAATATTGCTGTGACTGGCTTATTTCAAGAATATAAATTCATTTATGATAACTCCATGCAAGTTCAAGCTGCAAAAAGTCGGGTTCAATTAAACCAACTAGCCAATAAACTAGCCAATAACGGAATTACCATTTATCCAGATCCGGCTCAAAACAATTATAACGTAAGTTTCAATGTTCCATCTGATCAACCAATTACGATGACCATAACTGACGTGGCTGGTGCAATTGTTCAAAGACAGATAATTTCAAACGTTTCTAAGAATGTTTCTACGGTTATGACATTCAGCACTCAGAATTTGGCTCCGCAAATGTATTATGCGCATTTCCAGAACAACGATATTAATGTTACAACCAAATTTGTGGTCATCAAATAATTCATAACCCAAAACATTCAAACACATGAAAAAATCATACTCAATACTAGTCATCATACTTATTTGCATATCAAACAATGTATTTTCTCAATGTTTTAACGGCGACGTAGAGAACAATTCATTTGTTGGTTGGAGTTGTTACACCAGCCTTAATACTACAGGATTTGTAAATCTGGCTGCAGGCGCACAAACACCGGGAATCGTTTCGGGACGACAAAATATTATGACCGGACCAGGGAATGACCCTTATGAATCATCAATTTCTTTAGTAAATCAGGGAAATCATTCAATTAGATTAGGCAGTAACACTAGTAATAGCCAAAAAGCACAGACCATTTCATTTACTGTTACGGTAACAAACGCCAACGCTAATTTTTCTTTTTCATACGCTTTAGTGATGCAGGATCCAGGTCATGGGGCGAACGCAAATCCATTTTTTGAATATTGGGCTAGCAAGACATCCAACATCACTAATAGCATGAATGCAGTAAATCTCGTACCAGGTTCAAATCATAGAATTGTTGCGGATGGAACCAACCCATTCTTCACGAAGGATGTTAACTTTGTAACAAATAAACTTGTTTATAAAAGATGGCAAACAGCTTGTCTTAATCTAACGCCGTATATAGGAAGGACAATTACACTTTTTTTCCACACCGCTGGCTGTACCCAATTCGGTCATTGGGGCTATGCATATATTGATGGCTTATGTACTCCAAATGATAATGCAATTCCAAGCTTTGTTTTGCCTCAAGGAGCTAACTATAATTGTCCAACATCGATTATTGCGGACGGGTCGGCCAGCTCTAATGTTACCGACTACTTCTGGCTGATACGGTCTCTTTCTAGTAGCAATCCGAACAGCATTATCGCTAACACCTCTATAATGCAAAATTTCTATAATCAACCCGTAGGAACAATCGATCTATACAATTGGTATATAAACAACGGAGGCATTTTTAAACCAGGTTACTATTTAGTCACACTTGGTGTTCGTACATGTTCAGGGCAGTGGAAAACTATCAGCATGGTAATTTATATTAACACTATACTTATTAACTTGCCTACACAATATACATGTTGTGAAGAAGATGCAGAGGTTGCTGTAGCTCCTGTGATACTGCACGCAAGTGTAGGAGGCGGAGTTACAGGACAATTCTATTGGTATGATATAAATAACAATTTCATTGGTAACGGCATAACAACCGGAGGAAATACCAATACAATAAATGTGGGTTATTTTGCAGCGTCCACTAAATATTTATGCAAGTTCATATCTTCTACCGGATGTGTGTCTGAAGCATATGAATATGTAATTGTAAGGCCATACTTCTCCTATTCATTAGTGACAGACTTTTGCTTTAATTCTTGTGTCAGTGGTGTTTCAACGATAAGTGCAACTAATCTACAATATTATATGTGCAATTATAATGGGGTACCTCAAGACCAATATTATAATTTGGAAACAGACCCTTCCCAGCTTACATACACATGGAACACTGGTGAGCACACAAGCAGTATAAGTGTACACCCCGGAGTAACGTTATACTCATTAACTGTCACAAATGGTTGTTGGACTGTTTCGGAGCAAGTCGATATAAGCACGTATCATCCATTGTCTGGTTTTTTGCCAGCAACAGCGTCCTCCGGCCCTTATTTGTGGTACACTTCTGGTTTCACCCCAGGCAGCTCTACAGAACGTTTTATATTCTATCAGTATGGTCTCCCGGGGGGTGCTTATCCAGCATATGATGCTACTGCATATCAATTATACATATACGACAGATGGGGAACTTTGATATATGGTAAGTATGTTAGTGCTCCGTGCGAAGGATTCCATAACGGCGATATAAATTGGAATGGACTTGAAAATACTGGACCTGGAAGTGGCACATTATGTCCAGGCAATGTTGTTTTCAACTGGATGTTGTATTTGTATAACTGTAATGCAGAAAGTCCAACTGGTAACTCCAAATTATACAAAGGAAATGTCACCTCGATTGAGTAAAATTATTTTATGAAATAAAGTGATCCCAATGGCATTAATCATTGGGGTCGCTTTATATATTTTTTGAAAGATTGAGGCCGAGATATCTCTATCCGACTAGTTCGATTACAAAAAATTAACCATAAATGCTACATCATTAGACTCAAATTTGTACTATTAAAGCTACCTATTTCGTCTTTAATAGATGAACCTTGCTTCCAATTACGGGATGATATGACGGGAAATATTGGATGTATCCAAAATTCTGCAACTCCCTGATACACTTGTGGTAAGTGACGAAGTTGTTTATATGGGCCAAGCCCATCACTTTCTTTCGGGAAATAAAAATCGGTTCCGTCATGTCGCTACAAGTGGCTAACTGCACGATAGCAAACAATGCCGCCAGGTGCCAGACAGTAATGCGATCATCTTTAGAAAGAGTAACCAGCAAATCACGGTATGTATTAGAATCTGCCGACATCGCTTATTTGTTATTAAACAGAGCGTTAACTTCTGCCAAACTATACCGCCAAGAGCCGCTGATCTTAACGGGATTAAGTTTGCCGTTAACGCGTAAATTATGGAGGGTGCCGGGAGATGCTTTTAATATTCTCCTCACCTCATTGCTTTTTACCCATTCGGACTGTTCCTCTACATGGTGATTTGACGTTAAGACCTTTTTCAGATCATCCAGTAATTGAATCCGAAATACCTGTAAATCTTCCCACGTAATTACTTCTGCACTCATCTTTCTTGATTTACTTTATAAAAAATTTTGTTATTTCTCATTAAAACATAAGCACACGTTGCTTTTTTTCCTATGGTTAAAAGAGGGCTGATACCGTAAATAACCATATTTGTGGAGGTCACGAATGCATTTATGATACGTACCTAAGCCCGATATTTTTGCGGCTTTCATGATCTCTGCGCTGACGATAGGAATAACCAGATCACTTTCAGGCTCATTGCAGTTTTGCAACAAGGCACAATACAAACTAATATGACTAACTCCAATCCTGGGGTCTTTAGCAATAGCTGTAAAGAAGTCCGATAAAGGTTTTAACTGGTTCATTTACTTATCTTTCACACAATAACTATCACATTGACAAACCATTCTTTTTCGTCCGGCCCAGCACCTTTTTCAACGGGATTTTTTGTGCCGTTTTCTTTTGGGTATCGGAATCTTTATTACTTAGTAGCGAAGCAAGACTGACTTTTTTCCCTTGGTCATCATAAATATTCAGCGACCTAAATTGTGGGTTAGCTTCAATGTGGAGTCTTTTTTCAACGTCGTTACTTTGCATAGTAACAGCCTCACGATTGCCTGCCGCTAAACCACTCATTAACCTGTTTGTATCACTCACCGAAAGCAGTTCCTTTAAAGACAGTTGTTGCATTGCTTGCCTCACATCATAACCATAGGCAGCCGGGAACTCTTTCATTTTATAATTTCCGGAAGCATCCTTGTCATTAAAATCCAATCGCAGCCATGTTTTTTGATGATAACCATCCGCACCCGAATATTCCTGTTGGATCGCGCGACCGGCAAGGAGATTATAAGCCTGGTCAGCGGTGAGTATTTCGCCATGTCCAAGGTGAAAATATTGCTGTCTGCTTTCCGATGGACTTTGTTCTGAATTGAATAATGCCTTATATCCATCCAGTTGGTATTGCCCGGTATTGTCCTTCACAAAAGACACATTAAAACTCATTCGGTCTTTTTCATTCACATAGTAAGAGACAGGAATAGAAAATGTATCCTGGCCCTGACGTAGCTGTTGTTGTAATTGATTGCTGATTTGTCCGAAACCGTTCGTAGTTACCGCATCTTTGAGGAACAGTAAATTCCCGGCAGATTGCTGCGTTGACGCCTGTTCAGTTTTCCTCTGTTTAAAAGGCAACGTGAGATACCTGATCAGACGTGCCAAAACAGATGGATAAACGACTTTAGCCAGAGCATTCCTTTCCTGTTTAAGGATACGTAACGTTAACCGTTCTTCCTCGTTAGCTGTACCGCGAAATTTAGCATGGATAGCATCAAGATAATTTAGCTTCTCCTGTAAAAAGGGGCGGTTATTGCGTAGCGTTCCGGGGAAGAGCTTTTCAAAACGCTCTTCCCGGCTCCGCCACACTTCTAAATCAGCAGCTACGCGATTTATTTCTTCTTTCATTTTGACAACATTTTATTTTCAGGAAATACCCTGGCGATGCCTTTTATTATTCCTTGGCTTGTTTTTCTGTGTAGTACCCTCCGTATTTTGTTTCTGGTTCTCCTTCTCACCCTGGCTCTTATTTTCACCCTGGCTTTCTGATTGCCCGGCTGTTTGTGTCATACTCAGCCGTTGATTATTTTCGTCCGTTACGATGATCACTTTACGGTAGGGATTAGTTATTACATAGCCTACTTTTTCCACTCCGTCCTGAGCCAAAGTAACCTCCTGACGGTTGCCTTTTTTCAGCGAGTCCATGAGCTTTGCCTTGTCGGTTTCATTGCTCAGCTCCTTTATTACTGGAAATTTTTCCAATGCTTTTTGCAAATCAAAACGCCACCCCTGGCCATAGCTTTGGATTTTGTAATTGCCGTTTACATCCGTTTCCTTAAAATTCAACCTGCTCCATCCGTTATATTTTTCACCGACCTCATTGACCAGGTCTTTATTGACAAACCGGTGGTTTAATAAATTGTAGGCTTCATCAAAGGCGTAATTATTATCCCGGCCAACATAAAATGTCTGCTTGAGGGCACCTGTAGTTGAATTTTCCTGCTTCATGGCAACCTGATAATTGTTGAAGTAATAGTTATCATTCTGCTCTGATTTTCTGAAGTTCAAAGTGGCTTCAATTTCATCGGTGCCGATTTTTGTCGGATATTTAACCTGTATCTTAGGTTCGCCGGTTTCCATTTTTGCCTTTAACTCTTTTTCCAGGCTTTCTGGGAAACCTGTGTTTTTTATCCGTTCTTTCAGGATATCGAAATTTTGCTGATTCATAATACTTGATTTTTTATGGTTACTTATTTATTTGACTTAATTCTGAATTTTAAATGACTTGCTAAATGAATATTGTGGATTGCGTCACGTTCCCGAAATGATCGGTACTGTTTTTCTAAACCTATGACCAGGCATCGTCTATAACAATGTCTGGGAGCGCATTAGCGACTTGTTGCTGATTTTCAGGGACAGATCACGACCACCATCCTTTTCCATCAGTTGCATGGACAGGTATTTTTTATCCGGGATCGTGAATTTTGGCAAGGCAACTACAACGGTCTGCGTAGAGTTGCCCGGTATTTGTTCTGCGTTACCCCAAATAAAAAGCGGTGTCATATCCACTTCCTGCGAAGCTGTCCTTTTTACTTTTTTCCTGTCTACAATAAAGAACCGTAAGAGCTGCAGGTCATAATTGATGTTCGAGTTGTTCTGTAATTCTATCTGGAAGTACAATACGTCCTTGTGGATATACAGCCCTTTTACATCCAACTTAATTCCAAAGGATTCATCCTTAAGTTTTTTAATGACCCTGTTCTTTCCCGATACCAGGCGGGCATTGTCCTGTATCTCATCATTAGTTGCATCCTTGGCAAATACGGCCAATGGTTTTGGCACCACAATGTTATTGGTCATCACCAGGCTAAGACTGGACGGGGTATCTGTATAACTCAACAGGTAACTGTACACACTGCCATCAGCCGTGACCACCGTGAGGTCAGTCTCCGGAAAACCTTGTTTCGCCGCTTTTAACTGCAAGATATTTTCCACTCCGATTGCCTTTTGCACCAACACATCCCTGCTGCCTTTGTCCACGCTTTTTACCGCATAGGGGAATACCAGGTTGGTGGTTTTATTAAACGTTATTGCAAGGCTGTACGGATTTATAAATGCCGCTTTTGCATCTGGCAGGTTCTGTGCATAACCTTTAAAAATTGCGAATACAAGAAATATTCCTGTCATTACTACGCCACTGATCTTTTTCATCTTTTTAGTTTTTAGGTGTATGAATTATTTTCAGACACGTTGGATTGAATGGATTACTGTTAATACTTACTGGTTGAATTGTTTTTGCTTTTCGTCTTTTAAAAGCACCTGGTACCCTGCTTTAACTTCTACCTTGACGAGCCTTACTTTACGACTGAATAAGGTCTTAGCAGCAGTTACACCGGCGGTTGCTGCCTGTGCGCCGAATGAGGGGTCATAAGAGGTAAATCCCAGGTTCTGGACGCTTTGATCTGCTGATTCCTTGGCCACATCCCTTGTAATCGCACCCGGAATATAAATACCATTCATGCCGTCCATATCATACACGGCCAGTGATACCGGGAATAAAGAATTGAGGTAGCGGATGCTGTTGATCTTTACCTGTAGACGCTCGCCATCCAATGAGGCTGTCCCAAAAACAAGATTATCCTTTGGAATTAATACGCCGTTGATATAAATATCATTGGTCAATCGTAGTTTGACGGTGGCTCCGCTTACAATCGTCTGCGTTTCATGGATAACCGCTGTGACCGTATTCTGGGAATCGCCAGTAGGGTAATTATTCTCTAAGGAGTAAAACCCGTTTCCGCCCTGACTAAATGCATTAATCCCATTATCAAGTGTGGATACCGGATCAGAAATTCTGCCGGTCGTCACCGCAAATACCTGTCCCCTGTTCCTTTCCGATTCCTCCATTTGCTTTTGCCTTGCCAGACCAGGATTTTGAATATCCTTGATCTTGTCTAACATGCCGCTTAATTGTTTCATTTCAGGATCATCGTCATTAGCATTGCTATTCAGTTTCGACATGACAGCACTCGTCTGGCTGTCCCTGTGAACAGGGATCACAGGCGGGGTGTCTACCACGGGAACCGCTTGCTGATTGACCTGCCTGTTGAGTGCCGCCAGCTTCAGATTGATCGCACGTTCGTTTGCTGCGAGTGACCTTCGAGGGTTCCCCTGATCTACCCCGGTATAGTTATAACCTTTGCCGGTAAAACTATCGGCAGTACCGATAATCGTGCCTTTATGGACAGAGGTATCATGACTGAGTGAATCTGGTTTATAATTTGGATCATCTTTTCGCAGTTCTTTAAACTTTAAAGAATCCTTTTCAGACTGGGCATAAAAATCCATTTTGCTCTCTGCACTGTCATTTTTGAGATGCGCACCGGGCACTTTCGTGTTTAGCCCTTTGTTGGTCGTTTGTGCTGTTGCCTGTGCACTGGCGCCACCACCCAATGCCCAGAAGAAAAGCGTGGCAAAAGGGATTGCCAGCAGCGGCAAAACCAGGAGGAACTTTCGTTGCCTGTCATTTTGAGTTGTTGTCATTTTGTTTGTTTTTAAATGGTTGATAAATTTTAACTGAATCCGGGATTAATTTGGGGACGGACAATTGCGTCCGGCTAACGACCGGCGGCCCATTGGCAGGCATGAAGCCTTTTATGATCATTACCAGGCTTACACTGCCTGTGAACAGGCAAAAAATAATAAGGCATACCTTACCATACTTTAATGTCCACGTCGCTGTACGCTCATTGATGAAATCGGCTGCCTTTCGCTGAAAGGCGTTTATAAATTCACCTTTGCCGCTATTTTCTTGTTTTGTATTGTTTCTATTTGCCATGATTACCTATTTTCAGTCTTCAAATCCCTGTTTTCTATAATGCTCCACCGCTCTATCAGGAACCCGTGCGGGTCATTATCAGATCGCTCCACATCGCGCAGGTAGCCTTCAGTAACCAGGCTCCGGGTCACGATAGAAGTCGCCCTCACCAGTTTTTCAGTACCATAAAAATGGAAGTAATAGGGATACTGGTTAATGTCCACCCGGATACTGTCAATGGTGAGTTGCTGGCTGATGTTACCGGAGATCAGGTTGGCATAATAGCCTTGTTCTTTCAAGTCGCTGTAAATTTTTTCTGCGGAATTATCTGCCAGGTACAGTGCCTTGTTCATATTACCCTCAATAACCTTTTCGTCCGGATCGAGCGTAAAGAAGTAATAATGGAACATGCTGATGTGATCCCGCAATTCTACCGGGATATTTTCTTTTCTTCCTGCGCTAAAGGCTTCTAATGCTTTGCCGTTTGCAAGTATGTAAATGTGTTGCTGCCCTTCATGAACAAACTGATAGCTCTTGTAGACGGTAAAAGCACAGATCGCCGCGCAGGCTGCTATTAGTGCGATGCTGAATGTTTTGATATGCTTAAAAGCGGTGTCTATATTTTTGAGTTGCTGGAACATGTTTTGGTATTTAAATGAGTAACTGGTCAGGATTTTAATAAGGAGCCGTTTTAAGTTTTACCGGATAGTTTATCCTGCATATAGGTGCCTCCTCCCGGTGAACCGCCGGGAGCGGCGGGTGAATCACTTCCTTTGGGATCTGCTTTAAGTTCTTGTATGAACCGCTTAAAATCTGAGATGCCCTGAACGGCCCTGCCTGTGCTGAAGGCTACGGCTGTAGATGCAAGCCCGGACGTTTTGCTGAATAAAGCATGACCACCCACGTTGATGATGTAATTGGCAATGGAAGGAACAGTGAAGTACCCGACGATACCGATCACCAGGAAGATGAGGTAAGCTGTATTTGTATTCCCAAATTCATTCCCCTGGAGGTTGCCGGAGTTTTGTAACTGGGACATATTGGTCTGTATTTTAGCAATGATGGCACCGAAAATATTCGCAACAGGCAACCACATGTACACATTGATATACCTGGCCAGCCATTGTTTGAGCGTATGCTGGAAACCATCGAAAACGGATAGGCCAAAACATAGCGGCCCCAGGATTGCCAACACGATCAGTTTAAACGTCCGTATCGTGTCAATACACAATGCGGCCGCTTCAAAGAGTATATTCAGTATTTCATAGATGACTTTCCTGGCCCAATTCTTAAACCCAAACCCGCTGAACTGGTCGGCTATTGGATTAGAATTGGTTCCTGTAGCTGTGGAATTGTCCGGATGGCTGTACTGATACCACTTGTCCGGGTCTGCATTCGTATTGGCAGGGGCCTGTTGTGTTGGCTGCTGTGCAGGATCAAGAATACTTTTCATATACTGGTTTGCAGTAGGAACCATTGCGGCAGTTGCCGTAACGGTCGGTTGCAGCACACCGTTGATCAAAGCCAGCACTGCGGGGAAGGACATAATGCAAAAGCCGATCACGAAAGGCCGCAAGAGCGGATAAAAATCTATTGGCTCTGCTGCGGCTATATGCTTCCATACGCGCACCGCGATATACCACATGGCGGCAAAACCGGCGATACCTTGTCCCACACCGATCATCTGGCTGCAGAGCGGTATCATCTGGTCATACATGCTATTGAGCACACCCTGCAAACTGTGCAGGTCTGCCGCAACACCCTGTGCATGGGATAGTTCAGGCAAAAGCGTGGCTACGATTGCTACAAAAGCAATCTTTTGAAATGATCTTTTCATATGTTTTTAGTTATCTACTGGATGCCGTATAGTTTTTTAAGGGTTTCCTGGTCACTGGTCTGCTGCGCCCTTTGTATGGCCACGGTTTGCGTGTTATTGTTGAACTGCCTTAAAAAAGTAAGCTGGTCATGTCCTGCTGTATAAACACGGTCAATGGCCTGCAATCGTTCATTGTCGCTCATTCGCAGCTTGTTATCGCTCATGATCGTGGTGAGTGTATTCAGGTTGGACAGACTGCTTGTGATCAGGTGATTATACACATCGGTCATGTAGCTGATCTCATCCGGGTTAAAATGCGAGTCCTGCTTGAATGCACCATAGGATGATTTATATTCACTCACCAGTTCTGACTGGTCATTGATAATGTCCATCACCCTGGGGTACTTCCGGACAGTAGGACTGACGACCATAAGACCGTCCAGGAAGGCTTCGTGCAAGGTGTAATTTCCTTTGGATACATTTTTGACAGCATTATAACCTTTATTGACCAGTTCATAACCCTGGTACATTTGTTTCAAAATGCTTTTCAACCCCGCCAGTTTTTGATAGTCCAGCTGTAATTGCTCCAATTCCTGCGCGATAGATTGTGCCCGGACAATGCTGGGTGCCATTCCTATAAACAGCAGGATAAACAAAACCATACTTATCTTTTTCATCGTTTAATCAGTTTATGTTGTACAATTTTTTTATTACCGCGTTTTGTTGTTTGCCGGTCTGTCGGTCTAATGCAAATGCACGTACATTTTGAGTGAAGGACTGACTGAATTTGTATTTCTCGTTGGTCGCGTTATATATCTGGTCAATGTGATTGATCCGTTCAGCATCCTTCATTTGCACTTTGCCGGGAGTGGTTACCGTGTTTAATTCATCAAGGTCGAGCGTACATGCTGACAATAAGTTGGTATATACTTTTTCGATGTAGGCTATTTCATCGCTGCCTAAAATAGCCTGTTGTTTCTGCCATGCTATTTCGTTGTCGAAACTATTGATGATCTGTTGCTGATAGCTGGTGATCGATGCAATCTTAGGGTCATTCTTAACCGCCGGGCTAATCTGCGCTAATGAATTAAAGTATGCCTGGTGCAGGTTAAAAGTTCCATTCTTCAGTTCATGCGCGGTATTCAGCCCGTTCTCCGTAGCCTTGTATCCCTTCTTTATCTCCGATAAATACGTTTCCTGCAAAGCTATTTGCTGCAACATGGTCTTAGTCTTGGTATCGGATTGATCAAAGAAACTGCCTACACCCTGCGCCTTGACTAAAAAACCACTTAATATTAAAGTCAAACTAACTATCATCCTTTTCATATCATTCTCAATTAGAAATCCCATAAAGTTGCCTTACTGTCTGCATGTCGTTTTTTTCCTGTGCCCGCTGCATCGTAACGGCCATATTGTTGTTATTGAACTGGCGCAGGTCATTCAAATTCCTTTGCAGCCCTCCAGATGCCTTATGTACCAATAAAAGCCGTTCACCATCCGTCATTTGTGTTTGAAACGAGCTGACCGCAAGCAACACTTCATTTAAATTCTGAAGACTTTCTTTGAGAATACCGTTATAGACCGAGGCCATATAATTGATTTCCGAGGCTGAAAAATTCTTGTCTTGTTGGAACAGGTGATATGCACTTTTATATTCGCTCACCAGTTGCACCTGCTGCTGTGTTGCCTGTTTTACTTCATCATAATCTGTAATGACACTTTTTACCTGCTGTAATTCCGAGTAATAATCGCTGTACAAGCTTTTTTCCTTATTCAGCCATCCGGAAAGATCATTGAGGTTGCCCAGCGACATTTTGTTTTCCAGTTGGGCCTCCGCGTTCTGAAGGGCAATGGTCTGGTTCTGCAATTGCTGTACCTTGAGATCAATGGCAGCGATCACTTTTTTGACAGCCGAAGAAACAACGCTTACAATTGGAATTTGAGCTTGTGCTGTCTGAACGTATAACACCAGGGCTAAAATGAAACTGGCTTTATATATGACTCTTATTATCTTTTTCATGTGCTTACTTTTAAAATAATTCAATTGCATTATTTTCTCTTTCCAGCTTCATTATTGCACAATCAATGACTGAAAGTCATTTATATCCACAGCGATTTTCTGATACTCCGCGTTGTCTATAATCAAAAGGTTCTGGGCAGGATAGAAAAATATATAGGCCTCCCATACCTGTGGCACCAGTATTTTTAGGGCTTTATGATAAGCGGCATAGAATGAGTCCTCTGCTTTTTGGGAAACCAATTTTTCTTCCGAATGATAGCTTGTTACTACCGTCCTGGTTATCCGGTAAAGTGAGGGATTATCACAGAGCGCCTTTATGTAAATCGTTTCTTCGATATTTATTGTGCCCTCCTGCCATGTCCTGCGGTATGTTCCCGGCATGAAATAAAACAGGATGCCCTGTTGCAGCGCCTCCATTGAGGCGGTCTGGTAAATTCTTTTGATCGTGGTCTTAAATGTTTGCCATTTCATAATGCTAATTTTTAATTGTTTACTTTTTCATTTCTGCTGCCAATGCAGCGATACCTTTTTTGATGTCCCCGCCAAACTTCTTGGCATATTGCTGCACTTTTACTTTTTCTGATTCTTCCGTAGTGTAAGCGAGGTATTCTTCGGTGGATACTTCCGTGGCATAAACCTTGCTGAGCATACCGCCCAGGCTGATAAATACTTCTTTGTAACGCCTTGCCGGATCATTTGCCTTGTTGATCGAAAGGGTCATAGCTTTTTCCTTGTCGGTCAGACCGAGTAATTCTTGTATCGCGTCGAACTTGTTCTGGTACTTGGATTGGTCAAGTAATATTTTACAATCGCTATTATTGATGATCGCCTGCTTCACCACGGGGGAGCTGATAATGTCTTCCACTTCCTGTGTCACGACTATGGCCTCTCCAAAGAATTTCCGTACCGTTTTGAACAGGTATTTTATCGACTCAGCCATACCTTCTTTAGCGATTGCTTTCCACGCTTCTTCGATCAGGATCATCTTTCGGATACCCTTTAGCTTGCGCATTTTGCTGATAAATACCTCCATAATAATGATGGTCACTACCGGGAATAGTATTGGGTGGTCTTTGATGTTGTCCAGCTCGAACACAATAAACCGTTCATTCAACAGGTCGAGGTTTTCGGTAGCATTCAACAGGTAGTCAAACTCGCCGCCCTTGTAATATGGCCGCAATACGTAGAGGAAATTATCAATGTCAAAATCTTTTTCCTTTACCTTATCAGCGATCAACATATCTACAAACTCATTGGACAGGTATTCATAGAAAGTGTTGAAACAAGGAAAGATCAAAGCATCGTTGTCCAGTTTTTCAAAATATCCCTGGAGTGCATTGGATAACGCAACGTATTCTGACCGGCCAAATACTTCGTCATCCTTTTTCCATAGGGCAAGGAGCATGGTTTTGATGCTCTCCTTTTTTTCAGTGTCCAGTACATCGCTGGCACCGATATAAAAAGGATTGAATTTTATAGGATTGCTTTCATCGTAGGTGAAATAATACCCTTTAACCAATTCGCAAAGCCCCTTGTACGAATGTCCCACGTCTACCAGCACGATATGCGTTCCTTGTTCATAGTAAGAGCGTACCATATGGTTGGTAAAGAAGCTTTTGCCACTGCCTGACGGGCCGAGAATAAATTTATTCCTGTTGGAAATGATGCCCCTGTCCTTGGGTTCATCCGAAATATCAACGTTAATAGGCTTACCTGTCATTCGGTCACCCAGGCGGATACCAATCGGGCTGATGGAAGTACGGTACCCTGTTTCGAGGTTCAGGAAACATACAGCCGGTTCGGCAAACATGTCGAAGGTATCATTCATCGGAAAGTCCGCTTCATTGCCGGGCAAACCTGCCCAGAATATTTGCGGGGCACCATCTGTTTCCTGCTTTGGGCTTGCATCCATTTGAACCATAGCGGAAGCGACCTGGTTACGCAGGTCTTTTAGTTCGGCAACGTTATCTGTCCATGCCAATACATTAAAATGCGCTTTAACCGGAAGTCGTTGTTCTGAAATCGCTTCGTTCAAAAAGTCTGCGGTAGCATCACGCGCTATTGCATTTTCTCTTGAATAAGCTGAAAGAGATTGCAGCCGCCTTCTTTTGGCTTCGAGCAGTTTGAGCGTTTTGGCTGTGTCATCGAGGAAAATATATTGGTTGTAGATGTGGTTACAAGTCAATAACTGCCCCAATGATGAGGCAAAACCAACGCTGAACTTCGTTTTATCGGTAGAATATTTATCGTAATTAATACGCGACCCACACAAACCCGGAAGGTCTTCTGCATCTGCAAGGGTATATAGCTGACAGGTGTTCTCACCAATCTTAATACCATCTTTCAGATGGATATCTTTTATGGTATTGGTTTCATTCGGGGCAAGCAGGAAAAGATAGCGGGCCAATAAGCCGGGTTGCTTACCGCCAACAAGATCATCGCTGGTCAATCGGTTCAATGTTACAAACCCGCTATCCGATAGGATACGTTCAAACTGGCCTGCGCTATCTAAAAACTCCTGGAATAAGGTTCCATTTATTGTGATCTCCGGCACTATGCTCCTGCGCAAAAGGTTAGCGTATGCGGAGTTGGCAGGTTTCCGGCCTGCCGGTTTTTTCGTCAGGAATACATAGCAGCTATGGTTTAAGAAAGGGCGCTCATTGAAAAAACGTTCGCTCGACCGGCTTAAGAAAGAAATATCATCCTTCCCGAAATCAGCTTTTACTTTGTCCGCAATGAACCAGTCCTGTTTATGAAAGATCGTATGTGACGGTAATATCTTGATCGCCTTTATCCATGCCTGGTGAAATGCTTCGTATTCTTCGTTGGACAGTGTAAATATCTCTGGCAGGGCCACTTCATAGGCCAGTGTAATATCGCCACGCACCGAAAGCATACAATTATTTTCCACCTTGTAGATCGGAAATATTTTCTCTATGTCTATCTCACTTGCCATGTTCTTTCTGATGAATGAGGTTCGTAAATAATTTTTGTGACCGGAACCGGATATAGGCGGGCAGACTCCTTTTGGCTGCTTTTTTTAATAGCCCATATTGACCGTATTTATGACTGTAGCGATAAACCATCATAAACAGCAGGGTTCCCAGGATGAGAATGAATGGCAGGCAAAACATGACCGGTATGCCGGAGATGTAAAGCACGGCAAACAGGATCATCAATGCCACGAGGCCACCAGCCAGGTAACCTATGTATTGTGCTTTTAGTCCGCGAAACTCAATAGGCTTATTAATGCCTTTGTTTATTTTGTAAATGCTGTTTGCCATGATTAAAATTTGTATCCTTTCTTGCGTCTGTGTGTTTTTTTAGATTTTTGATCGGCTGCCGCTCTTTTTAATTTTTGCTCATGCAATCTTAAATTTTCGATAAGTTCCTGTCTTGAAGGCAATTCCACCTGCACAATATGGTCAGGTAGTTTTTCAAAGGGGCTGTATGCTTCCAGTTCATGGGGAAAGGGTATATTTTTTATCTGTTTGTCGAAATAAAACCGGCCGGGTTCGTCCAATTCGATCTTTTTAAAATCAATAAGATTCCAAGGATTCTCCACTTCTCTAAAACCCCTATATTTCCCATCCAGCAAGAAATCTGTGCCGCCTATATTAAATAGTGGCCATGAATAAACATGTTCTATCGGGTCTAAGTGGGGGTGGTCGCTAACGAATTGTTCCATTCCATCAGGATCGGTTGCAGCAAGCGGTCTTATCCATACGGTCGCCACATGATCGGGAACAGGTAGGTCCCAGCGGCCTTCGTAAACGTTCTTCGTTTCCTGATCGAATTTAAATTCAAGATGATCATCCAGGTCAAGCATCTCATATGCCGAAATCCTGTTATCAGGATTGCCGACCTCGATCAATTCCTGCTGTAAGGCATCGTTGTAAAATTTTATGCCTTTTACATCCACTATGGGGATCACCCTTTCTTTGTTCTGTTCCATTTCCATGCTTATTTACGTTACATCTTTAAACCTTTTTTTCTGATGCGGGGAACCACCTGTTGCTGTAGTACAGGAGTTCTTGGATCAACCGAAACGTGGTTGGGTTCCATTTTAATGATCAATGTTTCTTTTGCCTGTTCTGGTGTCACCAGGTCATTACTCAAATCATTTTTTTCAGGATCGATGACTTCCTCAGTTTGTTCCTTCATTTGTTTTTCCTGTATTTTCAGGGTGATCTCCCGTTCCAGGCTGGCAAGCGTGGTTTTCATTTCAGCCAGTTCTTTCTCTTTCTCAAACGGCTTGGCAATGATTTGCTGTAACAGAGGTATCTCTTTATCCAGTTCCTGCAATTTTTCTGTGTATTTTTCCTTGAGATTATTCACCCGGTCAATGGCATTGATAAAATATCTTGCTGCCAGTTTCGGGTTATCGATATTGGGATGCCCTTGGTTGTAGGTATATTTAATGCCCGTTTCCGGACGTTCTGCATAGAAGGTGTTAAACCGACTTTCAATGCGTTCGTCATTAATAAATTCTACTTCCCGGTGTGGCTGTACATACAGGTCAAAGCCGTATAACGTGCCCAGCTTAGGGTCAGCGCCTTCTTTCCAGTTCAGGTAAATACCAATCAGATGTTTACCGATTATTTCAGGCTCGGCGCTGTCCAGTCCATTTAATTGTATGGGGTTTGATTTGGCTCCATCCTTTTCCATTTTCAGGTTGCCGGTATATACCTGTTCATCCTGCATCAATTTTTCCAATACCTGAAGGGTTTCCTCCTTTGCCTGGATCACCTGCCCCAATTGAAATTTACTGCCGGACAACTCTTTAAAGTGTGCCCTTTTCAGGCTTTCCGTTACGGCTATCTTCTTTTCCAGCTTCGTTTTTTCCAGCAGCGAAGTATCCCCGGATAATATGGCGATGTATTCCGAGAAATTCGCGCCACTTTTTTCATCAATCGCACCTTCATCAATAGTGCGCACATTCAGCTCACAATTTTTCATCTGGCTGATGAACATTTGTTTGTTCTTCAGCAGGTTGAACTTATAGTTGTCCAACGATTGCTCTACAGCGTAGATGTAGGTGTGGACTTTATTGTTCCGGAACATTTTGGCCAGCCAGTTACCCTGTCTGCCCGCCCGTCCATTGCGTTGCTCCAGCTCTGATGGTTTCCACGGTATGTCTATATGATGGAGGGCTACTATCCGCTTTTGTACGTTCAATCCCGTCCCTGCCTTTTCCGTGCTGCCAATCAGTATCCTGATGTGACCCTCGTTCATTTTTTTGAACATCTTTGGCCGCAGCTTTGCTGATGCCCAGTCATTATCGTGGATGAAGGAAATCTCATGCGCGGGTATATTAAAGTCCCGTACCAGTTTTTCCTTTAGCGCATTATATAGATCAAATTGATCTGATTTGGGTGTACCGATGTCGCAGAAGACGATCTGTGTCCCCCGGTGTTCACTGCTGTCAAAATATTCCCTGGCCAGGTTACGGGCACAAGTGTTGACTTTGTTGTCCGGGTGGTCGCTATACACTGGACTGATGAGCCGCATATCGGCAGCCATTTTCTTGGCGTAGTTTGTCGCGATTAGCATCCGGGCCTTGTCCTCCTTTGCTGTTAACCGCGGCCTGCCAAGCAGGGTTGCATCTCCTGTCTTGGCAAACGTCATCAGTTTTTTGATAAACTCCTGCTGATCCGGTGTGGGCCTGATGTTGACCAGTATTTCCTCGATAGCTGGTCTGTCCAGCTTGATATGCTCAGCTATCTTATAGTCGGTGATCTCATTGTAGAACAGCGCCAGTTCTGGGACTTTGATAAAGTGGCGAAACCGTTCTTTCGCTATAATTTCATTGGTGACCGAAAATTCAAAATCAGTCGTTTTACGCGCGTACACCGCTGCCCAGGCATCAAAATTTTCGATGTATTGACGCTCCATCTCTTTTGGCCGGAGGAACTTGAAGATGAGGTACATCTCCGTCAGGCTGTTGGAAATAGGTGTGCCGGACAGGAACGTCGCACACAAGTCTGCGTCAAAGTGTTCCTGCAGTGTACGAACCGCAAAAAGCATATTAAGTGCACGCTGGCTGCCTTCGGTATTACCGATACCGGCCACCCGGTCATGGCGGGTGGTAAATGTGAGGTTTTTAAACTTATGCGATTCATCCACAAACAAATGGTCGATACCCATTTGTTTAAAATCGATCCCCTTGTCTTTCTTTTCCCCGATGTCGGCCAACAGGCCCTTTAACTTTGCTTCAAGGTTGTTTTTTCTTATTTCCTGTCCCTTAAGCATCCCACGTGATACTTCACCACCTAAATCCTTCATGGTGTCCAGGTCACGCGTCACATTATCCAGTTCATTCTGCAAAATAGATTGCTGTATTTCCAAAGACTGCGGGATCTTCCCGAACTGGTCGTGGGTCAATAGCACGAAGTCCCAGTTGTTATTCTTTATCTCATGGAATAAACGCAGCCTTTTTTCAGGCTCGTAATCCGCATCGTCAGGAGCAAGGATGCGGGCATGGGGATAGGCCAGCTTATAAGTGTCCCTGATCTGGTTGACATTGGCCTTTAGCGCCACGATCATGGGCTTATGGACAATGCCGAGCCTTTTCATTTCCTGGCCTGCCACGATCATGGTAAGTGTTTTACCCAGCCCCACTTCATGGTCTATCAAAGCGCCCCGGTTCTGGATGATCCGCCATGCAGCATTCTTTTGTGAACTGTAGAGGTCATCTATATCCAATCTTTTTAAATCAAGACCGGGAAAAGTCAGGTGGCTGCCATCATATTCACGCAGCACATAACAATTGAAAGTATCGTTGTACAGGTCTGTCAGGTACTGCTTGTCTGCGGGCGGCAGGTCGTTCAGCCATTCAGTGAATTGTGTCCGTATAGACTCGATCTTCTGATGTGCGAGCTGTATCGCTTCATTATCCGGGCGACGTATCGTTTTCCCGCCTAAATCAATTTCGTAGGTATAGAACGGCGCAGTATTTTCCAATGCGTGTTCCAGTAAGGTCTGGCCATAAGTTGGACGGTTGCTTTTGGGAGTGACCGCGTATTCCTTTGTTGTTTTCGCGTTGTCACCATCCGTAGTTACCTTAAAAGTGTCGAGCGATGAAAAATAATTGACCCTTGTATTCAAACCGAACAGGTCGGTAGCAAAGCGTTTATAGTAATCTTGCGGTATCCAGCGTTCTCCTAAATTGAAGTCCAGCAGTTCAAAGGGTATTTTTTCAGGCTGTACCTGTGCTATAGCTTCCCGGCTTTTCCTGATCTCTATATCATCGGGGTTTGCTTCTGATTCCTTTTGCGCGATAGCGAGTTTAGCCACCACGTTACCGGACAGGTAATGATCGACTGTTTCCCATTCCCGGTTTTGAGGGTTCAGGTAAATGCGGTGCGCCAGCCCGGCGATCACATCTTTAGCAGCGAGTCCGGTGGCAGCCTCGATAAAACCAATATCCACCCTTCCCTTATCATTGAGGCTGCGGGCCAGCGCCTCAACAGGGTCATCACTTTTAAAATGTTCGGCTGTTTTTGAAAGGGACTGTCCCAATACATCCGATTTGACATAGCTGCCGTCGGAGCGTCTTTCCAGTGAGGCGATCAGCGTCATGCCAAATGCCCGGTCTTCTGCAAACTGCCGTTTGTTTGCAGGGTGGTTTAATATCCCATATTGCTGTACAAAAATGTCATATTGGTCATCGAGGTTTTTTCGTAAGGTTTCGTTTTCATCGCTTATACTGTCTGTCAATTCCAGGTAGGTATCCCGGATGGCTATATACTTTTCATAAAAAGCAGCCTTGTTATCCAGTGAGGCCAGTGGTTCAAAGCTGGCGCGTTTAAATTCATCGTCTATCTCTGTTAACCTGCCGATCTTTCCCTGGAATAGCACCAGCATGCCAGCCCGATAATAAGGTTTGAGCGCAGTAAACTCCTGCGTGGCAGTTTGTTCCAGGCCAAATTTGGATTCCAGTGTTTTATCGCCTTCATACAGGTATTGGTAGCCAAACGCTTTAAGCTTAGCAGAAAGTTCTTCCAATGCCGTATTGAGCAACATCCCGTTCATCCAGTTGTTGGGGAAACTCAACTCACCAACATTGGAATACAGCTTGTATAAATATTTATTACCTGCCTGTGCCGCTATGAGTACAATGCTTTCGTGCGCAGGATTGCGGGTAGTCCTTACCGTTGCAATGATACGGGAGGTGTTTTTGCTGATGGCCTGTTCATCTTTTGTATTCAGGTAAGCCAATGCCCTGTTATTATTTTGGGCGGGTGCAACATCAAATAGCCCTAACTGCACTTGCCCGGTTTCCTGCTTGTTTTCAGGCACAGGCAAGAAAGTAAACTGCTGGTTTTTTCCTACCCGTTCCAACCCGATGCTGAACTGGGCATTTTTAAACTTCTCCTTATTGATATGTACACTAAATCCCGTAGATAATATGGTAGCCAGGGGAGCAGATATATTATCAATGGAATCATTTTGCCATACCCGTTGATGGGCCTGCCCGTATTGGTTCTTTCCGGCACCGGTTTCATCTGCGGTAATGGTTTCGGGATGGGCGGACAGGTATTCATTGATAGCATAACTGCCATATTCATTGTGCTGTTCAATGGTATTGACCAGTAACAGTTCCATATCGGATAGCTGTTGCTTACCGTCGTTTTTCTGCACCACCAGCAAATGGTTCGGTGCCTGCGTATTGCCGGTATCAGTCATCAGGTTATCCGGCATTACCGCTACGCTGACAAAATCAGCGTGGGTAAACAGGTATTCCCTTGCCTCCGCGTTAGATGGATTATTCAGAAAGGCATCTGTGGTGATATAAGCCAACAAGCCACCGTCCGCGATTTTATCTAATCCTTTGGCAAAAAAATAATTATGGATCTTCCCGGTAAGGCTTTTATTGGTTATTGCTTCATCGTACACCAGAAAATTACCAAAGGGTATATTGCTGACGATCAAATCGTACTTGCCGTTCTCGGATGCCGGGGTTTGTTCCAGCCCGGCAATATGAACATTAGACGGAATAGAAAAAGTACTGGCTAAAACGGAGAGCACCTTCCCGGTCAGTATATCTTTTTCTACTGCGGTGATCCGCTGTAGATCTGGAAATACTTTTACCGCTTCAGTAAGAAATGCACCGGCGCCTGCACTTGGTTCATAGAGATAGCGGGGTTGTGCCTGGTTTGCCGCAAGGGTATTGTATAAGGTTTGCGGAACAATGTCAGGGGTATAGAATGCGGTTAAGATGCTGTTCTTTAAAGAACTAACAGTTTCCTTATATTCGGCTTCCGGTAAATGCTGTTGCAATAATTCATGCAGTTCCGTGATACCGGGGAACAACCGAAGGTCAGCTTCACTGGCCTTTTGTTTAACCCACTCGTCCTTGTCACCAAAGGGGAATAGTACGGCCTTGATACCGCCGAAACCTGCATACTTTTGCAGGGCAGCAACATCATCGCCTGATAGGGATTTTCCTTTTCCCCATTCCAGCGCAATGCGAATTGCCGCAATATTATCCTTTAGTTTTTGTAAGCTATTGTAAGCCATAACCACACATTTTCTTTCTTCACACTAATCCGGCTTCAATCTTTTTGTACAGGTTGTCGGCTATGCCTCCAGGTATTCCTGTATCTTTCCCATGACGGCATATCTTAATGCCCGGTCATCTTCATTGTCTTCGGTAAATCCCATTTTTTCAAATACCGGGTTGCAGGCTTCGATCATATTGGAAATCTCGTAGGTCAGTACGCCCTTGTCCCTGAAATCTTTGTAGATCTGCAAAAAATCCTCTTCCAGAATTTCTTTGATGTAGTTAAACTTGGAGGGCCGTAGTTCCCTGGTCAGTTCATTCATAGAGAGTTCTTCCACAACATATTGAGGCTTGCCTTCAGCGATCCACTGATCCACCAGGGGCATTACCAGTGCAACTTTATCTTCGAGATAACGGGTAACACTAAAGTCTTGCTGCAACTTCAGCAGCAGATCAAGATTGTTCTGAATAATATAGCTGCGTAATTTTTCTATGAGTATTGTTTGCATCATCGTTCTGTTTTAGAAATGTTGGCCTTTTCTTTTGCCTTTTGATTTTTTGACGTCTTTTTTTATAAAGGTATCATCCGGGAGATTAAATTTCCGGGCGACACCTACCGGATCAAGTTCTTTTAAAGGGGGCACCAACACTAAGGTTACATTCGGCGGAACATTACTCGCATCAATAATTCCGTCGTATAGATTCCTGGTGTTCCGGTCAAAAGCGATCTCCGTGCTCTCATCCACCGAGGCCCACATTTCGTCAAAAGATATCCGGTTCCAGGGCGCGTCGTGTTCACGGAACTCGTTACACCTGATGTCCACGTAAAAATCCGTCCCGCCCATCTTATAGACCGGCAGCTTTCTCATCTGATTTGTTTCCATTGTACCTTGATTTTATTCGACTAACGTGACAGGTGTTTTTTTAAACTGCTGTACAACAGGAATGGCATACAGAGCAGGTAACTAAAACCTGTAGCCATTACGGCCAGGATAATAATGATGGTACCGATAAGGCTCCTAATGATAAAACATATAGTTACCCATATGCAATGCATACACTTCCGTGTGATGAATCTGGTCTGTAGTTGAATGCTCATGGCCGGTTAAATTAAACGCCAAAGAAACTTTTCAACACAGTAGCAACGATCACCAGGAACACACAACTGCCGAACCATGCTGCAGCCACTTTTCCCGTATCGGGTTCCCCATGGTTCCATTTATTATACACTTTGACCGCGCCAATTAATCCAACTATTGCACCAATGGCATACATCAAATTTGTACCGGCAGCAAAGTAGCCCTTTACCGCTGTAGTGGCTGCATTGATGCCCGCATTGCCGTCTTGCGCCATCGCGGAAACTGCACGAAAGAGCATGTCATATACCAATACGGCAAATGACAACAACCATATCTTGCCAAATAATCTTTGCCTTTCTGTAGGCTGGTTGAAATTCGATCCCTTCTTTTTCATACTATGCTTTTTAAAAGTTAACACTTCATTGTTCCTCCATTTAACCTCCCTGCCATATTGCAGGGAGGTGGAGGTGGCCGCCAGCACGATCCCGACTCTTTCACCACTTTGCTTTCCGCACGGGGATGGCTGGGGACCATTTCTTAAATTTCTTTTCATTGTTTCCTTTCCGGAGGCTTTCCCCGATGAAGGGAAAAGCCTGGAAAGGTTCCAGCACCATACACACCAACCAACTATTAATCACTAACCGGGCTGCCGGATTTATTTTAGCGGGATAACGCGTCCCAGGCGTTATTCAATTCCCATTCACTGAAATCTATCCCGCAAATTTCTTTTGCATGCATGATGATATAATTATTGATCGCCGTGCGGTAAGCAGGTCGTTGTAAGCCGGAGTATCCGCGCAGCTGGTTTTTTAGCTGTTCCAACAATTCCTGCTTACTGGTTTTCTTCCCAGCTTTATCGAGCACCTCGTACCGCAGGTCATTGACTACGGTTTCCAATTCGTCAAATAAATCATCGTTGTCTTGCGCATCATCAGGTATCGTTTGCTGTTGCTCTTTCTGAGGGTTTGCTTTGCTTAACCTGCCGGACAATAAGGATTTGATTTCTTCCCGGTAGTACCTGAATCCTATGAACAGGTAATATAAAATGATTACTACTATCACGGTAACCATGAACTCCCCCCACGTAACACTACTCAACATAATCTTCTTTTTTTATGGTTAATGATTGCACCGGCGTTCTTTTGTTCCGATGTTGACAGAACAAAGGTGGGGCGGTCTGGAACCGATTTATTCCCCTGAAGCTCGCGTTACCAAAAATTTATTTGCTACCGAAAAGAAGAAATATTACAGGATGTTTTTGAAAAAATTACCATCGAAACAGTACTTTAGCTTACTTCAGAATATTCAATTATTATCAGTTTATAAGGCTAATAGTCACACGGAGGGACAATTCCATAAAGACCGGATGAAATTTTTATTACACCGCCTTGGTACTACCAAAAATGATATTTGATGCTTTTTGTAGAAATATGTTGGAAATCCCAGCTTAAAAAATCATTGGTACAGATCTGAACTTTGGTGCGCTGGGGATATTTGCGGAACTATACAGCAAAAAGTCATTATTTTTCCAAAGAGTTAATACCATCATTATGATTTATGAAGTTGGAAAACAGCTCCCCGGAATTAATAAAGCACCAGGTTTTGAAACCTGCAGGACACAGGTAAACACAGCTTTTTTTGACATCATTTATTATATCGAATGTCCGGAAGCAAAAGTGGTTGAGGTATGGAAAGACGGGAAATTAAGATACGGCGTATATACAAGGGAAGCCATACCTTATTTTATAATTGATTTCCCGGATGCTGACTGGAATTTTGATGTTAATGTCAACGCTTTCAGGATAGTGGAAGAAGAAAGGCAGGCCTGGCTGAATCATCCTCAAGCTGATATAGTCATATTATCTATTCCCTAAATCAGTATTATCCATCAATCTTACCAACCCTTCTATCAAAAAATCCAGGAACGGGGTGCGACTTTTTTTACGGATACGCATACCCTGAAAGGTCCGGTAGAAATTGCCGACCTGCACATTGAATGCTATTTCAAGAGCTTCTATGACTTGCTTCACATCCCCTTTTCCATGATTAATGGCACCCCTCGCATGTAGCGCGTAAGCCAATTCTATAAGTGCTGATTTCGTATCTGTCCAAAGATTCCGGCGCTTCTTCTTTCCATCAACAACAATATCCAACTCCGGATTATTCAATAGGTAGATTTCATGCTGCAAGTAATCATTCAATCTTTCATAAGCCTGTATCTTAGCAAGCTTATAACTATGGATGGTAGTGAACCGGGGATCAATATCTAATGAGTATTCCGGCAGCAATTCATTTTTTTCTCCTGCACGGACAAAATACTGAGTGTCATGGTCACTTTTCCCCATCCGGTAATAAATATACAGGCTATGGTTCCGTTCAAAAAAAGTATTGATCCGGTCAATGGCCTGTTTATAATAGGCCGCCAGGGCCTCTTTATCCCCCAGTGGTTTCCCGGCTTCAATATAGAAGACCTTCATGTAATAGATCAGCTCACGCAGGAATTGAGGTTTCACCTCTTTAAAAAAGGAGATCTCTTCCTCCTGGTTCTTAAACTCGTAAGTCAGGATATAATCCTTCAATTGTAGCATAGTAGCCCCAATCGCTTGATAGGACCGTTCTGCATATTGTAGATGATTCTCGGAATCGATAACAATCTGTTCTAACGTCTCATTCATTTTAGCATACAACTGCATGGCCAGCTTCATCATAATTCGTCGGTTTTATGGATGGAAATCATAGGGTTTTGTAAGGGTCTAATCTATAGACTTCATTAGGCCAGATGCAAACCCCCGGCACCCCAAAAACTGGTGAGGTAGAGAAATTAACTGGTGAAGTATAGGATACGGTTGTTGAAGTAGCATTATTAGTACTTCAAATAAAGGGCCTATAGGATTACGATGTGTGTATGATGTGCTGTAAACTATTATTGATAAACTCTTAAAAATATATTTAAAGGCGTTAAAAATTTAAAACTGCTAAAGTAAGGGTTAGTGCCAATACAGATTTAAAAGATGGTTGGTCAAAAACCTAATATCTATCGAATGGAAAGGAGTATCTACACAATAAACAGTTTGGTGTAATAAATTTTTCCCTGCTGTTCAGGTGAGATATTTTTCTGCAAATTTGGTCACTTTTGAAAAATGCAGTCGATACAGGTGAATTAAAATTTAGCAGTAAAATGCTACTACGGACGCCTGCATTTTCATATGGGACAGATCCACTCCAAAGCCTGGAGCAATGTTTAGGTTTACCGATCTTCCGGCAGGCGATTCAACTGGCAAGCATTGATCTTTATCGTGAACTGGGACAGAGCGCATTTAATTATCAAAAATTAAATGCCAAAACAAAAATAAGCCTTTGGAAATATTGGAACAGGATGCAGTTCCGGCCGACTCCGTTTGGCTTATTTGCTGCATTCTCCGTGGTACACTGGCATCCCCATTCCACCCTGCTACGCACGGACGATGTTCTGAAGTTTCATATCCGGAACGATTTTAAAAAAGTCCAGCAGTTGACGGAAGAGCTATGGGCACAGGATACTTATCGAGAAGCATATATCGCTAACGATTCTTTATACCCTGTTCAAAATACGTTACGTTATCTCAGTTTTGTGATTGAAAGCGGCACTGGCAAAAGACATTTTTATCTCGATGCAATTGGACAAAGCGAATATTTAACAGCCGTTCTCAATCATTGCAGCATGCCTTTGCCGGCAAGCCAGATCATTGAAAAGATCATTCATGATTTCCAGTTCTCTGAAACTGAAAGCAGCGATTATGTCCATGAGCTCATCCAGTCAAAGGTGCTGCAACCTGTTACCCAACTTAATATTACCGGCAACAACACCAAATTCAGTGATCCTGATGGGCGGATGGAACTGGAAGATATAAAAGCACTGTCCATGCCAACGGACGGAGCTTCATTGTATGTGAATACGGAAAGAGTGTTAAATCATGATCATCTTAATGAGATGCATCAAAAAACACTTAAAGATGCAATTCATTGTTTACGACATTTATGCCCTGCATCCGCACCTGCGGAACTGAATAATTTTAAGACCGCATTCTGCAACAGGTATGACCGGCAATGCGTGCCATTACTACAAGCGCTGGACCCGGAAATTGGTGTAGGGTATGCCGGGCTTGCCTTCGGCCGGAACAGTCCCGCCCTTTTAAAAAACAGCATCTTTGAAACAGAGCAGCAGCCAGACAAACTGAACAAATGGACGAGGGTTCACACCTTGCTCATGCAAAAATGGAATACAGCAAGCAGCAGTGGTATCATCCATCTTACACCATCAGACCTGTCTGAACTGACTTTACCTGATGTTCTTTTGCCGAATAGTTTGTCTGTTCTATTTCGGGTGATAAATGACCAAATATTGATTGAAAGCGCAGGTGGTATTACCGGAACAAGTCTGTCAGGCCGCTTCACGCCCATGAACGCAGAAGTCTATGAAACGATAAAAGCACTGGCTATTAATGAGGAAAGCGCCAATCCAGAGGTGATCATAGCGGAAATAGCCCATATTGGTGACCCGCATACCACCAATATTGACCGCAGGGAATGCTTATATGCGTATGAAATACCTGTGCTGTGCGGTTCTGTCGTGTCAGAAGAAAACAAGATCATACTTTCCGACCTCTGGGTTTCAATTGAAAATAATGAAGTACTGTTGTGGTCAAAAAAACACCAGAAACGTATCGTGCCCCGGCTCAGTTCTGCATTCAATTATTTACGCAGCGAGCTACCCGTTTTCCGGTTCTTATGCGATCTACAGCACCAGGGCCTGCATAGTGATCTTAATTTTAATTTGGATCAATTTTTCCCCGGACTTTCTTATTACCCAAGGGTAGTGTTCGATTCGTCTATTTTGCAGTTAGCGACCTGGGTGCTTCATCAGACGACGATCGACGAAATCGCTAAAACGGACGTACAGGAACAGTCTGGCGTCATCTTACTGCTTGCAAAAAGCCTGAAGTGGCCACGTTATATTTCCTTGAGTGAACATGACAATCAACTGATCTTTGATATAGAACGCGAAGAGGACAGGTCTCTTTTCGCAGGTCAGTTTAAAAGACAAAATAAGATCACCATCAGAGAATTTATTTTCGAGCATGAGCTTAATGCCATAGTTCGGAATAAAGAGGGTAAACCATATGTGAACCAATTTGCAGCATCAGCATATCATTCAAAGAACATCTATCGTGGCTATACGCTTCCTTTCAATCTGAACAATACTCAAACCAACGTACAAAGATTATTCGTACCAGGAAGCGAGTGGCTTTTTTATAAGCTGTATGTTCATCCTGCCCGGAGTAACGAAGTGCTCCTGAAGCACATTCTTAAAGGGACAAGGATATTAAGAACACAGGGGTTAATAAAAAAGTGGTTCTTTGTCCGGTACAATGATCCCCAGTACCATTTAAGGATCAGGTTACAGCTTGCGCCTAAACATACCGGCATGGCCTTGTCCCGGTTTGAAAAAGTATTTGAAGAACTGACTTCTTCCGGTATTATCCGTGGCTATAACCTGGATACTTATGAACGCGAATTAGAACGTTATACACCGCAACTGATAGGGGCGTGTGAAGACTTCTTTTGTGCCAGCAGTTCCCTTATCATAAGCTGGCTGGAAAGCATTACCAGTGACGAATCTGATTTTCTTTATTACAGGATCGTGTTTACAAGCCTTCGTTTAATGCTGGATGTATTTGAATGGAGTACCGATGAAAGTATAGATTTTTTTAAACAGCTTTACGAAGGCTTTGCACCTGCGATCATGCATGGAAAGACTGCGAACAGGGCCCAGGTCAGGCAAAAATACAGGGAATTAACTATTGCCCTTGCCGATCATGCAGATTTGTCGGCGATTGAATTAAAAGCGTTGAAAAAATCAAAGCAGGGTTTTATCTCTGCTACCCGTAACATTGCTGACTTAAGCAGGGAGATGGTGAAAGAAAAACGGCGGCAACTATTGGCCGATCTGATACATATGCACCTGAACCGTTTGTTTGTGGACAACAGCCAAAAACAGGAACTCATTATTTATTATAGTTTCTGGAAATTGCTGGAATCGGAGGCCGCTCAATTGAGGTATCAATCAAGCTTGCCTTTTACTTTTAAGAAGATGTTCATCGATCCGCTGTGAAAAATCCTTTTTATATCCCTGGCCCAGTGCAACCGGAGTGCCATCTACCAGATGGACCACACTGCCTTCAACTGATTCCACTTTATTCAAGTTGATGAGAAAGGACCGATGTACGCGCACGAAAAGTGCAGGCGGGAGCGTATTTTCCATTTCTTTCAGGGTGATATATGTCAGGTGATTTTGGTCTTTCAGGATGATCCGGACATAATTCTGGGCGCTTTCAACCAGGAAAATATCATCTATTTTAATCTTGATCTTTTTCCCCTTGATCTCCGTTTGTACAAAAATATAATCCATTTCCGGGCCGGAATGGGAAGGGGCACCGGAAATCAGCCTTTGAGCTTTCTGAACCGCTTTTAAAAACCGTTGATAGGTGATCGGTTTTACCAGATAATCCATTACGTTAATATCAAACGACTGTAGCGCAAAATTCGGATATGCGGTGGTGAATATGATATGGGTATGCGTCTGGATCAGGGCGCCAAGCTCAAGACCGGACAACTGGGGCATCTCAATATCCATAAATGTAATATCCGCCTTTATTTCGCCGGTGCTGATCTTTTGCCATGCTACCAGCGGATCAGTTTCAGTGCCTGCCAGTTCGATACCAGGTGTTTTGTTCACGTGCTTGGTTAAAAGCTCTATAGCATGGTCTTCATTATCTATAATGTAACAGTGCAAACTCATAATTTCAATTTTAGATCAAGAATAAAAGTGTTCGATAGTTGCTCTACCTGGATTTCGCAGTCATCATTATAATAATGCTGTAACAGCAACTTGACATTGGTAAGGCCAATGTGATTACTCTCCGTGTTCAGGCTGCCAGCCTTTAAATTTTCCGTGCGAAAATGGAAGTTGTTTTCCAGGCAGTCAAATGCTATAAGAACAGGGGCATCAAGATTACCATGCTTAAATATATTTTCAACAAGGGTTAATAGTAATGGCGGAATACGGAGGTGCTCCATATAACATTCGGGACTAATGGTCATATGAACACGGATTCTGTTTTTGAAACGGAGCTGGTTCAAGTAGATATACCTTTCGATCTGTTCGATCTCCTTATACAATTCTATTTTACCATCATGCTGCGGAGGCATCATGGCATATGCCATAGATGCAGATAACGCGTCAATACATTCTGACGCAATATCAGATACACTTTCAACAGTATTATAAATGAAACTAAGCGTATTAAATAGAAAGTGTGGATTGATCTGCGCCCGTAAATGGGCGTTTTCAAGAACCACTTCCCTAAGTTCACCTTTCAGTTTTAATTGAAGGATCTCGTGCGCTTTTCTGGCGTTTGCCATACTTCTCATACCCAGGAAATAGCCAGTGCTTAAGCCCAAATAATAAACGCCTCGCCAAATTCCCCTGATAAAATCCGTTTGATCGATGTCTACTGTTAAACGCCCTGCATGGATAGTCGTTACTAATATATCCATGCCAATACTCAAGAGATCGTAAACGCCTAATTCGATGATTAAGACTAACGAGACCCATACTGCCGGATATTTTCTTTTAGCGGCCGCAGGGCTTGCTACATGTGCGTTGAAATAGAACAAAGTAAAACCAAGCAAATAAAAGCAAGCAAAATAGCCCAGGGGAATAGTGCTGCCAATGCCTTTGGCCACACCGATCTCATAAGCTATGAAGCTGCACCAAACAATGGCATGAACTAATATGGTTCTCAAATCAGGCCGCAATTTGCGCTTTTTTTGATTGGGGTGTTTTCAATGTAATATACAGAATAAAACTGTGTGCATATCAAATCGCCTTGTTCGTGTAATAGTTTTAATATGAGCATATTTACTGACTAACTTTTCACCAGAAACTTAAAAGAACAATTAATTATGAAATCACAGAAACCAACACTGACAGTCAATCATTATAAACTGTTCAAGTTCGAGCAAAACATCGGAGCTTCCAGTTTCCACACAACCGACCCGACTACCATCACCATTGGCACAAATACCGGCACGATCATTAAAACAGGGACCGTCTTTCATGAAGATAACAGCCACAATGAAAATTATTCATCCTTGAAAGCTGATCGATAATAAAGGATTGATAATAAAGACTGTATGAAACTATTTCTATTTACAAAGGATATAGAGCGAATTGAATCGGTTAAAAATTACATCGAAGCTAATCTTGAAAAGGATTTGAGAATTGATGTTCTTGCATTAGCATACAAAGTTGGTAAATCGACCTTAAGAAGGCACTTTTCGGGATTTTACAAACGATCGATTCACGATTACATAATTGAATGTAGAATGGAAAAAGCTAAAAGCTTTTACTCGAACATGTCTTGTCTATAACCGAAATAAGCATCCAGGTAGGCTTTAAGGAACGTACGGCATTCACCCATGCTTTTGTCGATTATAGTGGGTATACACCACTTCATTTTAGGCAAGGCACCAAGGTAATATCTAAAACTTTAACAAATCTGAGCATTTCAACCACAAAATAGAACACTTTGAGTTCCCATGGATGGTGTTAGTCGTTCTAATTTTACCATCAGTAAGAGAATGGAATAGTTACAATAGAACCGGAAATACACTTTCGTAAAGAAGTTTAACTCTTTAATTTATTTTATGTCTCGTAAAAATATATTAGAAACCATTTCCGGTTTATTGGTCCTATTGTTTGTATATGCTGCGATCAGTAAATTATTGGACTATGAAAACTTTAAAATTCAGTTAGGCAAATCACCTTTGCTGACTTCTTTTGCTCCATGGGTTGCAATTGGACTTCCGTTACTTGAAATAGGGATCTCCATATTATTGCTGAGTAAAGCCATGCGTCTCCTGGGATTTTACGCATCATTCTTTTTATTGGTTTTATTTACTTCCTACCTGACCGCCATTCTTAATTATAGCTATTATATCCCTTGTAGTTGCGGAGGCATTCTCCGAGGACTATCCTGGAAAACTCACATCATTTTCAACCTTATTTTCATGGCCATTTCCGTGGTCGGGGTCATCATTCAATCAGCCACGCCCAAACTAGATAATAGTCCTTATAATAATGTACTTATAAAATAAAGATTTTGTTGGCCGACAGACAGGACTCGCCGAAAACCTGTAGAAGAGAGTAGGCAAACCAATTTCATAAAAGTTTTTATTGCTTTTTAAGACTATAAAAGCAATATACATTATGAGTAAAATGAAAATTTCGTTCGCAGCAATTGCCTTCGTTCTTGCAACAGCAGGCGCATTTGCGACCAAAGCAAGCAGCACAAATGATGCACCATGTACAACAAGCAACCCAAAAACCAGCGGCGAATGTCCGGGGCAAAATCTTGTTCCTTGTTGCATACTAAATGGGCAGCAATTTCAAAAGCAAAGCTAAAGTTGAATGGGCCTTTCAGTTTGAAAGGCCCATTCTTTAATCTAATTGCTTTCTTAAAATCAAAAAAGACAAAAATGAAAATCACAATTTTCACAATTGCATGTTCGTTAGCGGTTATTGGTGCCATTAATACAAGGGGAAATGCCAGCAATCTAATGCCTTGCAGTACTACTATACCATTACTCGATCAATGCCATGGAGTGCCCAACGTCCCTTGTTGTATATTAAACGGTGTAGTTGTTTATAAATCTGCTTAAAAACGGGCCTCCTATGAGGCCTGTTATTTTGTTCCCTTAAATTAAACTTCCATGCGCCAAATCTATATTTCAATCATTGCCATAGCGGTCATTGCTGTATTAATTATTTCGTTGTTGTATGGACTTTCATATAAACCCAATGTTGTTAATAATGGCTTCAAAAGAAATGTCCGCGCTCAAAGCATCCAGAAAATTAATTCAATTAAATTAAAGGCAGATAACAAGTTGCAACTTGTTGATGTGAGCGTAAAAGACGCTTACTTGTTTGATATTCTTAATAGTCAATTTCTAATTCAAAACTTTAAATTAGACAGTGAAAGAAGACTGCCATTTGTTTTGCGGGATAATAAAATCCCCCCCGAGGAATTTTACGCGCTGCTTCTTCCTCCACACGCATTTTTAATAGCAACGCGGGAAAAGGAAGTAATTGATTATGATTTTAAAAACGATACTTGTGTTCATTATCATTTGCCCTTTTTTTTTAGTCGCGCATGTTTAATTTCAAATGGGAATTTTGCCATAAGAAAATATTACCGTGATTCAACCGGATCAGATTATGAACTGGTAAAGTATAGCCTTAAGGGCAATCAAATATCAAAAACGACTTCGCCTTTCGATAGAAATAACGATGGTGGTTTTAGTACAGAAGGTTTATTGCACTATGATTCAGTATCAAACTCACTGGTATATGTCTTTTATTTTAGTAATCGGTTTCTTTGCATGGACACCAACTTAAATATTTTATATCCAGGCCATACTATTGATACTTTCAGTCGTCCGCAAATCAATGTTAAACGATTTGGGAGTGGTGTAAATCTCGGATATAGTATGTCAGCTCCCCCTAAAATAATCAACAAACTTAGTTGCGTCAACAATGGTAAATTGTATATAGCTTCAGGTATAAGGGCAGACAACGAATCAGAAAAAACCTTTTTAGAAAATTCAGTAGTAGATATTTATTTGATCAAAGACGGAAGTTACCAGTACAGCTTTTATATACCCGATACAAACAAGGAAAAAATACTTGAATTTAGAATTTCGAATAACCATATATACACACTAACGGCTCATTATTTATCAACGTTTAATATTGAAAAAGATTAGAGGATTATACCTCCAATCTTTTTCAATATAGTATTATCTATCAGTTAATAATAGCACATCAATATTCCTTTCTTCATGACTTGCTGTTAAACCGTATTTTGCCAACTCTTTATTCAATGCTGCTAAATCTTTTAGGTTTGCATTTATGTTTACGTCAATATTCGAAGCAAATGCTGTCTCATTAATTACCGCCGTCACATTATTACTCCACACAGCCTGGTAAATATCGTAACACAAATTATCTAAAGGCTCATTGACTAACTTAATTGAAAACTGGTTGTTTTCCTCCATCTGTTTCCCGCCATTTGTGTGTAACAAGCCCGGTTCTTTAATTTTAATTATTAAGCATGGCATATTACGTTTTACAACGGATGCTTTAAGCCCATATAAACTATCTAAGTCTTGCTTCATGGTTCTGAAAAGCAAAACAGTATCCGGATTTGGAATAATTAAATCATAACATACGCCATATTTGTACTTCACGTTCGTCCAGTCTGCCATAGTTATCGGATTGATCCGCAATGAATCTTTTACGTTAACAATCGTACGATAAAATGGAAAACAGTGGTAAATAAATGGTTCTTTTAATGCATCGCTGTATGCCAACCGGTAAAGCAATGCAATCGTAGCATTGGTCGCCCCAATGCGCCGGTTTAAATACTTGGGGAAATTGGGGCAGCCAGCTATGTTTGGATAGCCAGGTATATAAGGCCCGACCACTTTGTAGCTGGACAGCGTAACTTGTTTTGCAAGGCTTGTATCCATAAAAAGCGGTACAGAATTATCAAAATCGACAGATTGTTCATCCTCTTTTAAAGGCAGGTCTATCTTCCCCACTTCAAGAAATTTACCAATATTGGCTTCTGTTACTTCTTCTGCGCCGGTGATGGCCCTTATAATCCCTTTGGTATCTATCCATACGTAGTGAGGTACATACCGTACCTTAAATAACTGAATCAATCTGCGGGATTCATCACTCGCACTTGGCAGGCTTAGCTTGACAGATTTATTTGCTCTGTCAAAAAAATGTTGAATTACTAAAGGCTTCTCCGAACTTATCATTAAGAATTGAAGCTTGCTTCCGAATTTCTTTTGAATACTATCTTCCCGCGGTATGGCTTCTACACAAGATCCGCACCATGTACCCCAAAAATCAAGGATCAAATATTTACCCCTGAAGGATGAAATTCGCGCCGTTTTTAAGTTGGAGTTAATTATGGTTTTAAAAAGATAGTCGGGGCAATGGTCGCCAATTTTCGGTGGCAGCATAGTGCTTTGGGCGAAAGAATTGAAGGTGCAAAAGAAAAGCACAGTTAAGATGATCGCCATGTATTTGGATAATTTCATGTCAATGGTCTGTTTTAATAACCTGGATTTTGAGATAATTTTGAATTGCTTTCTATTTCCGTAGCGGGTATGGGGAATAAAGCATCAGTTGATTTCCAGCCTATCTTTTCACTGCCCAAGACGATAGCTGCCTGTGCCGTTCTGTTCAGGTCGAACTGTCGATGGCCCCATTCGCAAAAAAGTTCGGTCTGACGTTCATGAGCTATAGCTGCCAATGCGGTTGGCTTGTCGGATGCTGTACTATTATTCAACCCGGCTCTCTTCCTGATCACGTTCAGGTCAGAAAGCGCCCCTTGTATATTGCCCTGATTGGCTTCTGCTTCAGCGCGAATAAGATATTGCTCTGCAAGCCGTAAGACCATATAATATTCTCCACCATTGATACTCAGTGAAGTTGAAGCATCCTTGTATTTGTATGGAAAATGATAGGCCTGACCATTGTAATTTATCGATGAAACCCAACTGGGTACTCGCTGATCACCTGATTCAAATGCATTAAGCAGGTAAGTATCTATTACAAAATTTGGGATGCCTGCACCTGGTATAAAATGTGCCCCTTCTAAAGTAAATCCATTGGTCCTGCTGGCGGTAGTATTGAACTGCCAGATCGCTTCGCTGCTGTTTTTCAGAAAAACGCTGTTTAAGTCTGGTACAAGGTTGAATAGTGCCGTATTAGCAATGACTGCCGAAGCCTGTTTTTCAGCATTGGGCCAATCGTCTTTATATAAGTAAACTCTCGCCAGCAAGGCTGTTGCTGCCCATTTATTTACTCGTGTACGTTCATTATTGGAATAAGAATAATCATTTGCAAGTAAGCCCTGGGCAGTTGTAAGGTCGGTAATTATTTGTTGGTATACCAAATCTTTATTGGCCCGTGGCAGGACAGCATTTGTATTTACATCTGTTGTAGTTACAAGCGGCACATCACCGAATAAGTTTACAAGATAAAAATAACAGAACGCGCGTATAAACTCCCCTTCTCCGATCAGTTGATTTTTTAATGGTGCCGAAACGGAAGTAGAATTTTGCAGCCCTTGAATTATTGCGTTTGACTGGTATATTGCGGAATAAGCATCTTTCCATAAAGAGTCTACTTGTGGATTATTAACAACAATTGAATTGTTCTTAAACTGGTCATAATTACTGCCTGGGAAATAATATATTTCATCTGCCGTCATCCCTGGCAGGTAAGTCAGATTTCCGTTGTAAGTGTTATAGTAATTATACATGCTGCTGTAAAGACCATTGACGGCTGATTGGGCGCTCTGGTCATTATTAAAAACAGTAGCTGTAACCAACGAATTGTTCGGCGGAGGTATCTCAATGAATTTTTTACATCCATTGAGAAATACGGCGATAGTCATTAAAATATAGACTGTCATCGAAAACTTTGAGGAATGAGTAAAGCCAATAAATAATTTCTTTATCTCTATTCGGAGTGTAGTGATTTTAATATATAGGATCGATTTTTCCATGATAATAAAGATTAAAATGTGCATTGAAAACCTGCGGTCAGCATCTTTAACGGCGGCAATAGGGGAATACCCGATTGTGCCGAATTTTCAGGGTCAAATCCGAGATAATGGGTAAATGTGAGCAGGTTTTGCCCTTGCAGGTATATCCGGAAATGATCTATTTTTAAATGGCGTACCCAATCGCCGGTAACATTATAGGATAACGACAGGTTTTTAAGCCGAATAAAGGAGGCATCTCCTAATGCCGCATCCGACTGGTAATAATAGTTGTACGCATTATAGACATTCGTTCCCGCGGTAGCCGTAGCAGCAGGAATGTTGGTTACATCTCCCGGCTGCTGCCATCTGCCTGCAACCCCTGAATATGTATTATACATAGTGCCAATAGGATTACTCATATGACTTATAATATTCAGGCCGACCTGTTTTACGTATTGGAAAAGGAAGTCAAGTTGCCAATTCTTGTACCTGATCTTGTTGCTTATACCACCGTAGTACGATGGGAAAATACTACCGGCAACAGTTTGGTCACCTCCATTTGCCGCCAGCCCATATGAGATCTGTCCGTCATGGTTTAAATCCCCCACAGTCGGCGCTCCTGTTTGCGGATTGACGCCTGTGCTATGAAACAAGATGAACGGGGTTAAAGGCTGACCAATAACATAATAATTGGCAACATACGAAGAGGACAAACCCGGCCATGATACCAGTTTATTTTTAGGAGCGGTAAAATTGAATGACGTGCTCCAGTTAAAGTCCTTTTTCTTGATGTTGACCGTATTTAGTTCCAGTTCGATGCCCGTGTTTAATATTTCAGCAGGTATATTAGCAGTGTAGGTGCCAAATCCAGTTTGCGAAGGTAGGATGCCCGATAGTATCTGGTTGTCAGAACGGTCCCTGAATATATCTACGGTTAATAGTATCCGGTCTTTAATAAAACCAAGTTCTAAACCAGCTTCCAGTTTTTTGTTTACCTCCCAGCTAAAATTTGGGTTCGCAAGCCCTCCGGGTACTATGCCCGGTGACCCACCGTAAGTATAGTTAGTTGAATTGTAAGATGACAAATAGCCGTAATCAGATATTTGATCATTGCCTACGGTGCCATAGCTTCCGCGTAATTTTCCAAAACTTAACCACGGTATATTATTTTTAACTGCCGTTTCTTCAGTAAATATCCATCCGGCACCGATAGAGCCAAAATTTCCATATTGTTTTCCAGGCCCAAACCTTGATGAGCCATCCCTCCGGAAGTTTCCGTTTAAAATATATTTACCGTCCCAGTTGACATTAAGACGGCCAAATAGCGATTCAAATTTGTAAAGGGAGTTGTAATTATAAATATAACTTCCACCGGCAGCAGACGCACTTTGCAGTAAGGCGTCCGAGGCATAGTTATAGGCGTTGATAATGATCATATTTCCGGCAGTAGATTGTAACGTGCTGCCAGCAAGTGCGCTGATCACCGCCTTACCAAATGTATGTTTGTAATCAAGTTGCAGTTCAATTAAATAAGTGGCTGTTGAATTGGTAGCAAAGTTTGCCGAACCTGTGGGGTTAAAGGCAGGATTTTGGGAAGTAGACGGAATTGTTTCAACCTGGTTTATTGAGAGTTTGTTATAGCCAAGATTGGCCCTCAAATTCAAGCCAGGCAACAAGGCATATTGTATCATTGCACTGCTCATTAAATTTTCCGTTTCACTTTTATAAGGCTGCTGTAAAAAAGCCAGTGGATTTGTTTGCCCTGCTTCCCAATTTAAACCACCGCTTGCGTTGTAAAGAGGATAATCAGGTGGCAGGTTATAGTAGGGTGTCAGGTCAGTGGAATTTAAACGGTTGACATCCGACGTATAAGATGCTGTTATATTTACGCTTAATTTTTTGTCAGGCGAATTATGCGCTATGTTTAAATGAACACCTCCGCGCCCAAATCCAAGGTCACCTGGAAAGACGGTTGTTTCATGATGATAGGTGGAACTTAATAGAAATGTGGTTGTTTCACTCCCACCGGAGAGGGATATAGTTGCATCTGTAGCATGTGCGGTGTTACCGATTAAAAGTTTTTCAAAGTTGGTAGTTTGATTTTTATTCCATTGTAACAGGTCGGGCGCATTAATTGCAGTCGGGGTTACACCATCGTTAGTAAATGCCTGCTCCCGAAGACTATAGTATTGCTGTGGAGATAACAGGTTGAGCATCCTGGTGACTTCGCCAGCGCCACTGTTAACATTAACATCCAGCTTGGTCTTTCCGGCTTTTCCTTTTTTTGTTGTTATTAAAATAACGCCATTTGCCCCCCTTGATCCGTAGATGGCCGTTTCATCTGCATCTTTAAGGACTTCTATACTTTCAATATCGGCAGGGTTGATACTATTAAAAGTACTTGCACCACCATAAGCAGGTGCATTTGCACCGTATATATTGTCAAGTGAAACGGATGGATAGGGAACACCATCAACAATATATAATGGATTGGTTCCTGAAGTGATGGAATTTTGCCCCCGTATCTGGACACTCACCCCCGAACCAGGCAAACCACTACTTTGAATTATAGAAAGGCCCGCAACTCTTCCTTCCAATGCCAGTAATGGGTTTGAGACAGGTTGTTCGGAAATTTCCTGGCTGGTAACTTTGCTGACACTGCCTGTACTATAACGCTGGGTTGTCATACCATATCCTATTGCCTGCACTTCATCAAGCTTATTAACTGAAGGGTTTAAATGGAGGGCTATTTGATTCTGCCCGTTTATTTTAATTTCCTGGGACTCATAACCCGTAAAGGAAATTAATAGTATGCCATCAGGTGGTACATTGTTCAATTCATAGTTGCCATTTGAATCGGTCTGGGTTCCGATGTTTGTTCCTTTTAGTTTAACCGTTGCTCCAGGTAATGGTTTCCCATTTTCATCTGTTACCTTGCCAACAATATTGATAGAGCTGTTTAACGGTGGTGATCTTTTGGGCTTATTTTCCTCGTTAATAGGTTTAGGTTTGACAACAATCGTTTTACCTACCAATTCGTAAGTAAAGGGTTGGTTTTTAAAGCACTCATCAAGAGCTTGCTTGACGCTGGCATTTTTTAATGTAACAGTTACCATGTTTGCATGGTCAAGCAGGTTATCTTTTGTAATGAGGCTATAGCCGCTTTGTTTTTTTATTTCATCTAATACTTTCTCAATTGGCGCATCTTTTACGCTCAGGCTAATCTGTTGCGCATAGACCGCGGCGGTTACTTTGAAGCAGGATAATATGGTAAGTAGTATAATTAGCCGCATGATGAGTCGGGTTGAGTGAAACACGCTCCGCTTTTTTTCACCTAAAGGGTGCGGAGGGCATGATTTTAAATTCATACTTTTGATGGGTTGGGTTAATAAATCAATTCAAGGGTTTGTTGGAAGCAATTCCCCCAATTTGCCGAAAGTGTTAGTCGCACTTTCGGCTCTTTTTTTATCGGGGTTAATTAACTTGTCTTATTTTAACTGCTGTTTTCTTACTTCATAAGCATCGGGTTTTATTGGTTTACTATTTAATTGATTACTGTTTATTTCGTGATAATAAGTTTACGTCCCTGCTGGATAAAATGGACGTCGTATAATTTCAGTATCTCCAGCATGGCAGACAAGTCGGCATCCCGTGACACGTCCCCGGATATGGTAAAGTCAGGTACATTCCCGATATACTCGACATCTATGTCGTACCACCTGGAAATTTGGCGCAAAGCACTTTTTAGGTCTGTTCTCAGGAAGGCCAACTGGCCGTCCTTCCACGCGATGGCTAGATGTATATCTGCCTTTGAAACTTTGATCTCGCCGTTCTTTAAAGAAGACTGCTGCCCAGGTATAAGCAGTGCCTGTTTGTTACCATAGGATACCTGCACAGAACCTTCTACAAGCGTAGTTGCTACATGATCTTCATCCTTGTAGGAATTGATGTTAAAGTGCGTTCCAAGTACGGTGACTTTTTGTCCTCCACTGATTACGGTAAATGGCTTCGATTTGTCCTTAGCCACTTCAAAATAAGCTTCCCCGGTAAGCTCAACTGTCCGGCTGTTGCCTTTAAATGCAAGCGGGTAATGTAGGGATGATGCAGCATTCAGCCAGACCTTTGTTCCATCCGCCAACTGCACCTGGTATTTACCTGCTTTGGGTGTTTGAATGGTATTATATTCTATCATATTTTGGGTTGATTGGTTTGCCGCCGTGTATATGATGCTACCGCCAGTTGTATTGCTGATTTGTACGCCGCCCTGTGTCGCAATAATGCCGTTACCGGGACGGTTGATCGTTATTTTTTTGCCATTGGAAAGGGTCAGGATCGCTTTGTCAGAACCGGGCGCTATGTATTGCGGGTGCGGTTTAAGTGATACAATTTGTTCATTGGGAACATGCCTGAAATAAAGAAAAATAACGGCGCTGGCAAGTATGACTGTGGCTGCGGCCACAAGGGCCTTCGGCCAGCGCATGGAAATTATTTTATCCTGTTTGTTTCCCGATTGTATGACCTGTTTTACTTTAGCAAGGCTACCTTCGGTATCGTATTGTTGCATCCGCTGAATGGCCTGCTGTTGTTTTGCAGTATCTGTCAGTTCATCGAACAACTGTTGGTTGGCTGGCTTTTCTTTACGCCATTTTTCGAGTTCCTGTAACTCAGCAAAATTCAGCGTATTGTTTATATAACCCGATGCCAGGTAGATAATCCTTTGAGCTTGCAGCTGCTTGCTTTGTGCCATGTTATACGGTATTTATAACCAATACAACCAAATGGTGAAAGCGTACCTATTGAAATGTAAATAATTATTTTAAGTGACGGCTTTCTCTTTTATTGAGACTCGTATTTCACTTTAGAAAAGACTGTTAACGACCAAAGTTTATTTAATACTCCCTCAGTCCAAATAACTTAAAGAGTCCTTCGGATGAGAAGTTGGCGGGATTAACGACTGGCGTAAAGTATATCTTATCAACTTGCTCTAATGCCAAGACGGCAGAAGCTAAGCGATTTACTTCCGGCAAGCAATCAGGATATTCTAAATATACAAAGGTCTGCAAGCTACATTTCCGGCATCGATCCAAAGTAATTGTAAGAACCTCTGCGGCATCCTCCGGCGTTTTAATTAATCGTTGCCATATTTGCCACAAATCATTAATCGCAGTGACTGGATTTGTTGCAATAGGAATATCCAAATACGGATGTTTGTAGAACTGGATATTGTTGATCACTAAATCCGGCGTTAAAGCTTTTTGATCCATCTGCGATTTTACAAATACAATTTGATGATAGCAAATACGCAATTATCTTAAATGAAGAAGTCTCATTAAACTTGAAAAACGAGTCTCAATAAAAGAGAAAAGTCACATAGGATGTGAAACTTCTCTTTTAATGGCACATTATTTCCACTTATGATGGCACACAAAAGTGCGGTTCCAGGGATTTTTCTCTTTGAGCCATATAACAAAATTAATTGAGCTTTTCAGCAAAGCCGGCGGTCTGTAATGCTAATAAATTTGTATAACAATTAAGCAAGAAGAAACAATACAGATTCATTCGAACAATTAAATTATACAGTTATGAAAACTTTTAATACAGCATTTATCAACGGTGAACTGGTTACCCCTCACGGCACTACGGTTGTCGACTTGATAAACCCTACGAACAACGAAGTAATTGGCAAGGTTACCATGTGTGACGAGGTTGATACGCGCAACGCGATCGCCGCCGCCAATAAAGCGATCAAAACCTGGTCGCAAACTACCAAGGAGGAACGCCTTGGCTATTTACAACGTCTTTATGATGCCCTGGCCATCCGGATGGACAGGCTGATCGCGGCCACCACAGAAGAATACGGCGCTCCGGAAGTGCGCTCGAAAGGCTCCAACGAATTGGCGTTAAATATTTTTCAGCACGTGATTTCGGTCGTAAAGGATTATGAACTTGAAAAAACGCTGGGCTACTCCAGGGTTGTATTCGAGCCGGTCGGCGTAGTCGGAATTTTTACTCCCTGGAATTCCAGTGCAGGTTCGATCCATATCAAAATGGCTCCGGCACTCGCTGCGGGTTGTACGGTGGTGATCAAACCGAGTGAGATGAGTGCCATGCAAACGGAGGTACTCGTAGAAAGCTATCTCGAAGCCGGGCTTCCGCCAGGAGTAATTAACGTGGTCTGCGGCCTCGGCGAGGTGGTCGGCAAGGAAATGTCTATTAGCCCTGATATTCAGCGGTTGTCTTTTACAGGTTCGACTACAATTGGAAAAATGGTAGCAAAGGACGCCATGGATACTGTAAAGCGTGTGGCACTTGAACTTAGCGGCAAAAATCCAAATATTATTTTAGATGACGCTGATTTTGAAAAAGCGATCCCGATGGCGGTTGCCGCCTGCTACATGAATAACGGACAGGCTTGTATTGCAGCTTCCAAGTTGCTGGTCCCCAAAGACCGTATTGAAGAGGTAAAGAAACTGGCCAAAGCTGCTGTAGAACAAATAAAGGTAGGTAATCCGAAAGACAAGGAAGTTGCTCTTGGGCCGCTGGCGAGCATCAAACAATATAACCGGGTACAAGAATTTATAAAATCAGGTATAGCTGAAGGGGCAGAACTTGTTATTGGCGGCGAAGGCCACCCGGAGGGCCTGGAAAAAGGCAACTTTATTAAACCCACTGTTTTTGCCGGTGTTACCCCGGAAATGAGGATATTTAAGGAAGAGATTTTCGGGCCCGTGCTTTCCATTGTTACCTATGAAACTGAAGAAGAGGCAATCGCGATGGCTAATGATACGGAATACGGGTTGAATTCTTATATCAGCTCGGCGAATATGGAACGGGCACAACGTGTCGGCGCTCAAATCAAGGCAGGCAGGGTACTGATCAATTGTATAGCCCATGATCCGCTTGCTCCTTTCGGCGGCTTCAAACAATCCGGTTTTGGCCGGGAGGGTGGTATCCTGGGGTTTGAAGAGTATCTTGAACCCAAAGCTTACATTACGCATTAATGGTATTCTGTTTTATCATTCCAAAATTTCTAATTCTTTAAACCAAACAAGGATATGACTTCCGAGACAATCACACTTATCGCTAATATCGCGCTTGCCGTATCAGCTATTATTGCTTTGGTATTTGGCATTGCACAAGTTAAGACTGCGGTACGCGACCGCCAGGAAAGGTTAACGCTGGAGGCGTTGCGTAATTTCAATACCCGGGAATTTTCCGAGTTGATGAATTATGTTACCTCGCACGATATACCGCCCACTCATGAAGAATGGCAAAAGCTACCTGCCCACGAAGGGATTATGATTACCCAGTTTGCACAGGAAATGGAATCGCTCGGTATTCTTGTGGCTGAACGGCTCATAAATATTGACCTCGTGGACAAAACCATCGGCTCATTGGTTTCAATTGCCTGGGATAAGTATAAAACAATGATCCGGGATTCGCGGGAGAAACGCCCCGACCCGTTTCTTTGTGAGTATTTTCAATGGCTTGCTGAACGGATATGTGCAAGGATGCGTCATGCGCCCCGCAAACCATTCTATTTAAAATAAGAGTGTAAGATTAGTAACTTCGAATTATAGAACAAATGACGAAAAAACCACCCATACAATATTCCTGCTACTTCTCCAGAAGCAGCAAAGGTGAGCAGTTCGTTCCGGAGCACACTTTAGTTTATATTATTTCCGGCTCACTGGTGATGGCGGACAACAGCCATACGATAAGCTTCAACGCAGGCGACATCTACTTTTGCAGGCGAAACAATCTGGTCAAATATGCAAAATGCCCTCCGGACCGGGGTGAGTATCAATCCATATCTATATACTTTGACCAGCAAACACTTCGAAACATCAGTCTTGAATACGGATATAAAGCAGTGCAACATGACGTCACGCCTGCATTTCAACAGATTTCTTCACCGGAGGTTGGCAACTATATGAGATCACTTTTAGCCTACGAAACAATTTTGAAGCGTACAGGAACTGATGAATTGCTTTTTGTAAAACAGAAAGAAGCTATTTTACTTTTGTTGCAGCTTGTTCCGTCATTTAAAAGTGTTCTTTTTGACTTTTCCGAGCCGGGAAAAATAGACCTGGAAGGGTTTATGGAAAAGAACTATCATTATAATGTGCAAATGCAGCGATTTGCCTATCTCACCGGAAGAAGCCTTGCAACATTCAAGCGGGATTTCGAAAAAATTTTCAATAAGTCTCCAAGCCGCTGGCTGCAGCAAAGGAGACTCCAGGAAGCATATTATTTGATAAAAGAACAGGGGAAAACTCCTTCTGATGTGTATTTAGGTTTAGGCTTCGAAGACTTGTCTCATTTTTCATTCGTCTTTAAAAAAAATTATGGCATTGCGCCTTCAAAGTTGTAGCGCCTGGGGCATACTCCTATATCCCATGATGGTGGCTTTATGGATATTATTGGGGTAGTTTGCCAGTGCTATTAACTGCTAAATGGCTATGCTGTCGCTTAGTAGTAGCTTACTGATCGCAGCAACTTTTTCTTTGGCCTTAATGGTTTTATCATTCAGGATTTTATCAACATCCATTTCGGTTGCAATGTCATAAAATAGTGAAGCTTATTTGTCTAATAAGCCATTTTTTTAAGCAGAGTGCCATCATAAGTGGAAATAATGTGCCACTAAAAGGGATCAATCACATAGGAAGTTATAAATAACATCACCCGATGAGACAATTGAACAGTACCGAATGCGGCATGAAATGTTATTGATCAGAATACTATAATGGTACAAAATGCGTAACCGACAATATCCGCAACATTTCACGCGGGTATTTAAAACGAATATTTTATCGATACTGTCAGTCAAACATGAACAGGCCATATATTATATGGGGTATCGGATAAACTTTTTTATTTTAGCAATGCACAAAAAGCATATTAAAAATATGAATCCTGAATCACAGAATGTAACAGACTATACCAATAACAATACCATATTTATGGTCTGGAATTTTAAGGACAACCTGGAGGTTAGGACTGTTTTTAACAAGCTTTGCAAACTGATTATCAACCTTAATAATTCTGCAAATGTCCGTTTCCCCGTTTCCAGGGCAAGCTGCGTAATAGGCATAGGACATGATGCATGGCTTCGGCTTGGTCTTCCCGCTCCGCTACCAAAAGAGCTGGTCAATTTTGTTCCTGTTAGCGGTGATAAACACACAGCTATTGCTTCCAAAGGAGATTTACATATACATATCAGGGCCGATAACGCCAGCATCTGTTATGATATGGCGGGTGCAATTGCTGATGTTTTGAATCCGGTTGCGATAAGTACAGAAGAAATTCATGGTTTCAGGTATTGGGACAGCCGTTCCATTTTAGGTTTTGTTGACGGCACTGAAAACCCTCACGGGCAAGACAGGGAATGCTTTGCCGTGATAGATGATCATGATCCTGTTTATAAAGGAGGCAGTTATCTTTTTGTGCAAAAATATATCCATAATTTATCTGCCTGGAAAGGACTGTCTATAGAAGATCAGGAGAACGTGATCGGCAGGTACAAAGCAAATGATATAGAAATGTCCGATGAAATAAAGCCATCCAATTCCCACATCGCTTTGGCTAATGTCGGGGATGACTTTAAGATCGTCCGCGATAATATGCCTTTCGGGAACATGTCAACCAATGAAATGGGCACTTATTTTATCGCTTATGCAAGTACATTCAGCACGGTACAAAAAATGCTGAACAATATGTTCATTGGTTCCCCTCCAGGTAATTATGACAGGATATTGGATTTCAGCACGCCCAAAACAGGGAGCTTATATTTTGTACCGACATTCGATATGCTGCATGATTTCTCATCGGATTAATTGACAGCGCAAACAAATATTACATCAATGAGCATTATACGGCAAACAGGCGGCATGGTCCGCAACACATTTATCAATGGCCTTATTTTTTTAATTCCGCTGGTAGCGCTCGGCTGGGTTTTTAGCGGCGCTATTGGAGGTATTGCGGGCGTTGTTGGCGGTGCCCAAAGCAGCCCTTGGGTACAATCACACGGTGGTTTGCTGCTGCTGCTTCCGGTTGTTGTGTTGCTGCTTATTACTTTCATTTTTGCATTGGGTATCCTGGTTCATATCGCATTGCTTCGTCGTGCTAAAAACTGGCTGGAGCACCAGGTATTGGACTTAATGCCGGGTTACGATTTTTTGAAATCGATGATGGAAGAAAAACTGCATGTCAAGGAAAATAACGGCGTGCCTGTATTGGTACAATGGCCGGCCTCGCAGCAGTTAGGCATCTTGGTTGAAGAAAAAGACGGTCGCGCTGTTATTTTTTTTCCAAATAGTGGCATCATCGGTGGCGGGGCGATACACGTAGTAAATGTTGCACAGGTAACACGGCTTTCCATTTCGCTTACAGAGTTTGATAATATACTGATCCGCTCGGGCGGCGGATTATTGGAACAGTTTGTTATACAGGATACAACGAAAAGTTAATCATGTTTCACCTGGTTCGATAATTGTGTCTCATCAGGTGATATTATTTACAGAAATTATGCAGGATGAGCAGCATGATAAGGTTACCATGGAGCACATCTCTGAGCATATGCAAACCCCTTACTTTATGGTTCTTTACGGTTTGCAGGGAAAGGTTAAGCGCATCGGCAATTTCCTCATTGCTGTTACCGTCAATGTAACTCATCGTAATGATTTTGCTGCATTGTGAGGGAAGGTTTTCTATAGCGCGATATATTTCACCCCATACTTCTGAACGGATCATTTGAGTCAAATAATCTTCTTCAATTGTATCGGTATCGGCAATTAATATTTCGTGCTTTAAAGTGAGCCGTAGTCCCTGTTTTAAAGAATTAAGACAAGCGTTACGTGCGGAACGATATAAGTAGGCCTGGGCGTGTTGCGTGTTCTCAAAGGTTTGATTCCGCTGCCATAATTTTAAAAAGAGATCTTCAATCAAATCCTTCGCGTCATCATCGGATTCAAGAATGTTTGCGGTAAAATGGCAAAGCGGCGCGAAATAGGCACGAAATAACCCATCAAATACATGGGCATCGCCCATATTTAATGTTGTTGCGTTAATATCCGAATTACTTTGAACACCCACTACAATTTTTCTCCAACAACTTCTTTAAGAATGGAAGTTTAAAGTTAAATATATTATAACGCAATGTAAAATTTTGATAAACAATTAGACAGGGAATCCCATTCTGTAATGATACTATCGCCTGGCATCTGCGAGTAAGATCGTCAGTAATATTCTAAAAAAAATTCTTCCTCCAAAATGGCCGATAGGCACTCTTTACGCTGTCACCGGGAATTTTCTTGTCAAGACCAGTAAGCACTATAGTGTGCTGATCGGTCTCTGAATTAATTTCTACCATAAAGATTTCATACAAAGTGCCGTGGTATAACACCTTGTTACCGGGGATCAGGAGCGTCTTTCGATGTTCTTCCTGTACTTCAACAATAGCTAAAATTCCGACAATCAGTAAAGCATAAATTACAAGCTTTTTCATGATTATTTTTATCTGGTTCATCATCAATACTATTGGTTGATTAATTTTTTCTGAATAAAACTGATCAACTAAAAGTATGAAATTAACCTTGAAATCGATTAAAGCCGGAGACGCTGTTATACCGCCTTTAATTGCTATGAGTATGTAATATCTATTTGAAGGATGCCCGTTACGGAAAGACCGTTCGGTCCCCATTGGCTGCTAATCGTATCTGAAGTATGCAGTAGTTTTCCGCTCGATTCGCTACCATGCTTATCACAGTTAACCTGCAAACGATGCTTTACCGCATAGCTGACCATATATGATGTGTAATCAAGGTAGTCAGGGTTTAAACTGTTTAGTGAAGCTGTTTGCAAGCTATCAAGCGAGAAGTTTGAAATCATCCACGACTGAAAATTACTGCGGATCTGGTTGGATTGGGCTAATAGTTCGCTATCGGTAAGAGCGTACAGCTCTGCTTGTTTTGCTTGTACTCCCTGAGTTGTAAAAGGTTGTTGTGCCATGTTTATAGGATTGATATTTTCTAAAAACCAAGAGCAAATAAAATTGTTTTGAAGAAATGCCTGCTACTGGAAAACCAATAATCTATAATGATCTATACTTTCGGATCATTGCCGCAATAATATCAGCTCATATTATTGTTGTCATCGGGGAAGATGAAACTTTCTTCCACTTATTGGTTGACAAGGATTATTACAGGGCTATGTTGTATAGCTTTATAATAGCCTTCTTACTGGTTAACCTTGTCTATTGGATAACACGGAAGCTTGATAATCAATATGACTGGAAGCAACATAAAATTCGACGCCCAATACTACAATTGTTCTTTTCTTTTTTTCTCCCTTCAATAGCTGCTTTTCTTTTGGCTTTTACTTACTTCAAAATATTCGGCTATGACATCTGGAATACCTGGTATCTGCGTTATGATTACCCAATCATTGTGCTAATGCTGTTGATGCTCAATATTTATTATTTAGCCTTTTATTTTTACCGGCAATGGCAGTTCACAGAAAGCATGATCATTCCTGTTGTTGCAAATAAGGAAGAAAGTAAAAGTAAAGGGGTATTTGTAGTGCAAAAGGGAGCTAAGAATATTCCATTACAGGTTGACACGATCAGCTATTTCTTTCATAACGGAGACTTTAATTTCGTTCGGACTTTTGAGCAGGAGGATTTTATAATTACTCAAGCCCTTGATGATGTACAACAACAGCTAAACGAAAAACAGTTTTTTCGCGCAAACAGGCAAACCATTATTAATTTCAACGCTTGCCAGCACTTTGAACCACTTGAACATGGGAAGCTTGAACTCTATGTGACCCCTAAGCTAAAAGAGCCAATAATTATAAGTCAAAAAAGAGCTAAGACGTTTAAAGAATGGCTACAGCGATAAATGAGGTTAGCATATGGCAATAAAAAAGCCAGCCTGAGAACAAGCCAGCCCCTATAAACCCTATCGTTTCAAAGGTATGTAAAAAAGCAATTGATTATGTCTCCAGCTACATTGATTCTGATAAGATATGCCTTCAATTGCAAGGCATCTATGAAATATTTACCTGCTTAAAGACCGATCAGTGATTATGCAGTTGATGACCTGATTCGTGGGGCGCAATTTTCTTGTTAAGATCAAAAGGCTGGATGTTTTGACTGTTGATGTTATCTACAGGTTGTAATATCACGGTATCAAAAATAAAATAGCAGGTAAGATCGGTTACTGCCTTGCTATAAATGATATTCAGATCAAAAGCATTGTGTGAATTATTTGGGATAGCGGTTTTTATAGCCTTGCATTCAATGTAGTAATACTGATATAAATAGGGAGCTTTACCTTTAATCTCAAAATAAACAGCATCGTTTTTATAACCGGGAAAATTATGGGTAACCAAATCGGTTTTGTCCTTGCAAAATTTAGTTATCAGTTCGTTCGTTTCTTTAGAGGGCAAAAAAACGATGTGGTCACGGTGCAACACATTTAATGAATCGGTGGCTATATCCAAGCTTGAAGATCCGAACGGCAGAAAGTAGGTCTTTTGCTCACTATCCACCGGCACAGAATTGCTATTTTTAATAGATAAGCGGTTCATTACTTCCTGCCTGTTCAATTGACGCACTACGTACCCGCGAACGACAATAACGGAAGAAGTATTGGATTGACCGTTCACCTTGCAAAACGTGCAAACGAGAAAAATCAAAATAGGAACAAATACTTTTTTACTGTTCATGACTTTTATTGGTCTTGTTTGGTATAGATCCCTGGCTCCAATACCGTTGCATTGGGGTCTTGCATCCGGGTATCCCTTCTGCCGAAAATGATCCGGGTAAAGTCTTTCGAGGTACTTGGATAACTGGTCGTTGTTGTTGATGGGCCGATGGTATTGTTGATGATCGTAGTGGTAATCTGGGACATGGTAGTGGTGCCGTCAGAATGTTCCCCGCCCAGGTTATGGCCGATCTCATGAATGGCAATGCCCTCTAATAAACTTGATTCACTCATACCCTTATTGGCGATGCCGTCCTGTATCATTGTGTCATTAAATTTTACAGTCCTGTTGGTAGCTGAGCCATAGTCATTACCGGAGCCGGAACCGCCAACGCTCACGATATTTCCAAAATATCTTTCAGTACCCCCTTTGTCTGTGAACTTATCACCATAAGCAGCATCTTTCGCTGCCTGTACATCTTTAACCCCTGATGCACTCAAACTATACTTCACATATGACTTGGTGCCGTCCGCATTTTTGATCTCTACACCGTCCTTTCCACCCATCTTGTTATATGAAGACACCCCGTCATTCAATGCTTTTACTTCCTTGTCGGATAAGCTGCCGTTCACATAATAGTAGTTCGCCTTGATGACATACGGGTCTTTCTTTGTTCCCGTCCCCGAAACCTCTCCATCCATACCATTTGCGTCAACCATTTTGACCGGGTTATTAAAAACATAGTTGTAAGGGCTGTAGGATGCATATTTTTCCGCGTGCGGGTCAATAGAGTTCCACCTGAATATGTCCTGGTCTGTATAAGGAATGGTTTTGACCACTGAATCACGGTCGTCCAGTAATTTAATGATCTTTTCCTCATGGTTCACGATCATGTACCTGATATTGGACTTGGTATCGTGATTCGTAATGGTGTATATATCAATAGGGCTTGGTTTTGGTTGAGGCTTTGCCTTGTAGCCAAATATGGCATAAGGGTTACCCTGCGCATGGGCCAGTGCGGTGATGGAACAGGCAATTGCGATGAACAGCAGTTTTTTCATTTGGGTTTATATTTTTTAATTGCTTACAGACTTTATTAATCCTCTTTTTTGTTTTTCTTTTTCGACCGACCTTACCCATTCCTTATATAGCTCAACAGGCATATCCTTGTAGCCTAACCCGTTTATGGTCTTCATGGTCTGTTTGTGCATGGCGATGTCAGCCAAAAGCACTTGTGTATCCGGACGGGGTTTCTTTTGTTCGGTTTTTATCATGGTCAGCAGGCAATTTGCTTTATGTTGTATCAGGGGCATGGATTTAGGATAATATTTAAGGGCAGTACTGACAACCGTTAAAAAGAACTTATCATAACCGTATTTTGCTTTATACCCTTCAGCAAGATCACACATGGCATTGGCAATTGTTTGCTTTGGCGTCAGCGGTACCATATAAATATTCTGCTTGATTTCCTCAACGGTAACATACATTTCCTTTATGATCTGCTGGTCCTGGGGAAAGCTTGGATTGGTTAATTCGACGTTTGTCCATTGACCATTTTCGCCTACATGCTTGATATAACAATGATTGGGAGCAAAAGCCAGGTAGGCCGTCCCGCCAATTTCCTCACAAAGTATTTTATAGAGATAGGGTAAGGAATGGCAATTGCCGCTGTGTGTTTTTAATAGTTTCGTAACAAACATTTTTGACCAATCTTTGCTCCCTGTGAAGTCGTCAAAGTCATACGTAAAAGGTTTGAAGTTATTTGCCGGTATAGTATCTGTCATAAATGAAAACGTTGCCCAGTTGGGTGAAGTTCTATATTTTTCAACCCCACGGGCTTTGATCATGGCTTTTAACTGAACAGCGATATTAGATATATCCTGGCAGAATGCCTGATAGTTAAGTGTTCCGGCATAATAGGCGTTCTCCGTGAGAAAAACAGCGCGTTTAAAAACGATGTGCTGTTGTCCTGTCAACATGCGCAATTGTTCCTGATAAGCCTGATGATAAGTGTTTTTGATGTCTGCCTGCTGTGCAATGCTTTCAGAAGCCCCGAAACTCAGGACTATCAGCAGAACTATTTGGGCAATTTTATTCATGAATAGATAAGGGCGGTTTGCGAAAGCAATATATTAAAATTTATATTAACATATTAGGTTTTAATTAAAAAAAAACATCACTCAGGAATGTGGTAGAAAATGTAATTGCAGAACGGATCAATGGTATAATTAAAGAAGAGTGTTTAGAGTTTTAGGCTACACTGGCAGTTGGATATTCGCTGCCGTCCCTCATGGATGCAACAACCCGTAAATTTTATGCATTAAAAAGCCCCGCTTGCGCAGGGCTTTACTTTTATTTTTTTCCAGTTATACTTGCAGAGTTCTTCCCGACATAGGCATCCCACCGGGATAGTAATCAGTTGCTGTGCTCAGATTATACGAGTATATTCCCCAAGTAGCCGATCAAATTCATAACACATCCTTGTTCTCAATCTAATGACATCCAGCCTACTTTGTACTTATTCGTTCCATCAACATCATCAATTAGAACCCCGGCACAAATCTTTAGAGACTTATTGTAATTCAATGAGCTAATATCCATATAAGGCAAATCTTGGTTAGAAAATACGTTCTGTAATGTCGTGTTATCCAATTTATAGCACGCTAAATTCGTCAGTTTGCTTTTACGTATCTCCTTAGGTTTGCCTTCAGTTGATTTTTCATTTACTGATTGATCATTTAATAATACGTATAAATTATTTTCAGTACTTAAATAGAAAAATGTCTCTTCATCATCTAATGGATCGGTATAAATAAATCTTGAAATTGCAAAAGTACCCAGCACCTGGTTGTGTTCATCAAGATTAAGTATAGCAATATCCTTTAATTCCTTCAAACTTCTTGAGTAACCTCCAGCATTGTTCATCATGGAGAAACCACCATTGCCCATCATGGAGCCACCACCATTGCCCATCATAGAGCCACCACGATTGCCCATCATGGAGCCAACACCATTAAACATCTCGGAGTTACCAGCATTAAACGATCGCTCTTCTTCGAAGATCATTTTTTTGCCGTTGTTGTTATATGCCACACCATAAGGAACTGTAAAAAATGGTTTCTTGTTTGTTTTGTGAGAAAGATCAATAATTGTTTTATCTGATATTGCAGTAAAACCTGACAGACTAAAATCATTCATATTGCAGGTAAGCAACGAAGGTGCACCTTTTAGATGTTCCTCTAAATGGTCGCCACTATTAGTACCTTTTTGCAGGTCAAATAAAAGTTCAACTATCCCGTCGTTAGATCTTTGATTGGTTTTTACGGTCACAGATTTATAAGAAATAGCAGGATTGACCAACTTTATTTCAAAGGTCTTTTTGCCGTTTTCCAAACGCCCTATTAACAATTTCGATTCTTTTAAAATGCCTTCAAAGCCCTGAACACCCATATATAGTTCTTTATCGCCGTGAACCTGAAGAAATAGAGCAGTTTGGTAAGAACCGTATTGCTCTGAATTAAAAAATGCACGGTTAATTTCTTTGTTGTTTCCGTCGTAGTGAATAACTTCTATATAATCTTTCGATTTGTCAGTTGTCTGGTTGTCAAGTTTTGCTATAGCATAACAATCGGAGAACTGATCCTTTACAACCCGAAAACCATGAGGCCTTGCAATTACAAGCATCCTGAGCTTATTTTTGGGTAGATCAGCCAGTTTATCTTCAGAAAGTACCTCTCCTGAAGTGGCATCAAATACAATTCTGATTAATGATAGTCGTTTATCGATTGTTTGGTTTACAAACAAGGTAGGTTTTCCGTTGATTTCATAAAACCCGACAAAATCTTCTTTTGATGGCTCCCACAAACCTTCTTTAACTGCCTTGTTGCTTATTTTTTTTCTGTCTTTGTTATATATAATTACCTCTGCTCCATTTTTTTCGGAATAGCTAAGCAAAAATGTATAGCCACTATTCAGCAACAATATTTTGTTTGTGCTTTCTTGATCAGTGAATGGTTCTGCCGTTCTTAATACGGTCTGGGCTATTAAATAATTTGCAGGAAGTGCTAACAACAATGCAAAAATAATCTTGCGCATAAGATTGGTTTATGATTCAATTTGAAAGATATAGATACTAAGTGAATTGTAACCGCATTTTTTTAGGGCACGTCAGTATTGTCAACTCCAATAATCACTTCTTCATCAATGGTAAAATCCAGTTTAAACTATCTGGAAAGGGAACGTTAAAATCTTTATAATCATCAGGGAAAATTAAGATATAACTAAGCATCTTACCGTATTTTAAATTGTACGCTGCGGGCACACTCTTATTCTCCAATAACTTGAAGTTTTCAAAACTCATTATTTTCTGACTAAATGAAGCACTGGATTTATATGCTTTCCCGTTTACATTAAATTGATATTTAACAAGAACGTATTGCTCTCTGCCCACTGTTTTTATTTCATCAATAAAACAGTTTGCAATCTCATGGTCAGCTTCGAGGTAGTGTCTTGTAAATCTCGCAAACCAAATAAATGCTACGATAAACATTATAGCTGATATATAAAATATCCTCGTCTTAGTCTTATTTGTTAGTGCCATAAGATTTTAAGATTACTTCTTTATCAGCGGCAAAACCCATTTTAAGCTATCAGGAAAAGGAATATTGAATTGTTCAAAATCTTTCGGTAGTACAAGCATAGTATTTAAATGGGGAAATTTTGGATAATAAACCACTGGAAATGATTTCCCTTCGAACACTTTACTATCTTCTAAAGAGATCACAGTTCCTGAATATTCTATGTCTGATTTATAGGTTTTATTATCAATTTGACATTCATAGGCTAACCGAATTAAATTAGCTCTTCCGGTACGGCGAACTTCATAAACAGAACCATAAGAAATCAGATGATTTTGTTCTAATTGATTTCTAACGGTCAAACAAAACCCTATAAATAAAAGAAAGCCAACCGCTACTGAGGCATAGAAAATCCTTGTCTTAATTTTACTAGTTAAAACCATAAAAAGTAATCATTATGAGATTATTCATTGTTTTTTCATCCATTTAGATTACTAATTTGCTGGCGAGTATTGTCAACTTCAATGGTCACTTTTTTATCAAGGGCAAAATCCAATTTAGACTATCTGGAAAAGGAACATTGAAGTCTTTATAATCTTTTGGGAAAATTAAAATAAAACTCGAAAAATCAAAATACTTCAAGTTATATGCCACTGGGAAGCTCTTATCTTCCAATAACTTAAAATTTTCATAACTCATCTGCGCTCGACTGAAGGACGCATCGGATTTGTAGGTCTTTCCAGCAACAAAAAAATGATATTTCACTCCAATCACTTGTTCTCTACCTATCGTTTTCACCTCATCGACAACACAATTTGTGACTTCATGATTAGCTTCAAGTAAGCGTCTGGAATTTTTAGCATATCCAATAAGGGCTACAATCAATACAACAACTGCTGTATAAAATATCTTAGTCTTAGTTTTATTAGTCAAAGCCATAATATTAAAAATTGAAATTATTTATTTGTAGCCTCATCTATCGCTGTAGCTTGCTGGTGCCCATATTGCTGGCCTAAAAATTCCAAAAAGTAATTTGGTTTATTACCCATTTGCATAAGTCCACCTCTAATACGTCCACTCATCGTATTCCCCATCATATTTCCACTATAGCTCCAATTGATGGTTGCCATTGTAAAAAATATTTTCTGCCAAACAAGTTTGACAAATGTATAACATCCTTTCCATTCAGACAACAAGCAAGTATTTCTTTTGCCAACAACATTTATCTAAATTTGTCGGTATCAGTCATTTTTAATTGACTTTAGGCAACTATGTTGAACATCGGTGAACGTATTACGCAGCTACGCAAGCAGCACAACCTATCACAGCAGGAACTTGCTGATAAGGTGGGCGCTTCGCGTACCATCATTGGCAACTACGAACGGGATATAAATACCCCGTCTATAGATGTGCTGTTAAAGCTGGCGAAGGCTTTTAATGTGAGCGTGGATTTTATTATCGGCGAGGGGCAGCTTTCCAGCTTTGATAAGGATGTGCTGAACCGTATTGAAGATATTGAACGCCTTGACCCTGATACCCGCCAACACCTCTTCTTTCTTATTGATAACGTGATACAGAACTATAAAACAAAGCAGGCTTTCGCTAAGTAGGCAGCCCGGTTTTTGTGTCTTTATATGTCAGTAATACAAGCACACTTTTATTATAAACGGCAATGCTGGCAATGGTTTTAGCAATGTGTACTTACATTGCAATGTCTTAAAAAGTAAAGCCCTGCATAATGCAGGGCTTTACTTTTATCCTTTTCCATCAACGTATTTATAACACTACTCTTATCGTAAGAAAGGCATACCCAAGTTGCCAAAATGATAGTAATGCACCACAACTATTACAATCGCCAAACCCAGTTGAAGGGCTATTTTTAAACCCTTCTTATGTACCAATACGTTAACGAGGATATTTAAAATAAAGGAAGGTAGAAAGACAAATAAAATCATTACAAGACCTGTCATAGCCAACCAACCATGCTTATCCGAAAAAACAATGCACCATAGACCATATAATAAAGCAACGACCGACAAGACCAAGAGTGGTGTTATATACTGTTTGAGTTTCATACTGATAATTATTTGTTATTAGTACCTTGATTGTAATCTGCGTCTTCTTTTACGCTGTTAGCAATTTGGAATAACGCCTTACCTTCTTTCGCTGCGGCTGCGGCTCTATTAGTAACAGGTTTGCCTGTTATATCATCCTTGCCTCCCGTCTTTTCTTTGGCTATAACTTTATCAGCTCTATTTATATACCCTTGGTTTGCTTGTGAACCCTTGTCACCTGTTACACCGCCAAATACACCGCCTGCTCCTTTAATACCAGCAGCATCGTAATCTAAATCATGTTGTTTACCATTCGCATCAGCTTCATCAATCGGTGACAAACTATAGTCATCTGGGTACTCACCATGTTCGTTAGGCTTTTCCCAATACTTCTTAGGATTATCGGGGCCTTGGTAAACGCCATACAAATTCTTCACATTAAATCCTGTCTTACCAAGCGCATTCCCTTTCATATCCACTTTGGTTATTGTATAGTTTACTCCAACATTGCCCTGTGGGCCATATCCATCCGGGGTACTAACATTGGTCATACCTGCTTGTTTAATATTGGTATAATTAACTACCCCAACTAAAGTTCGCGACCCGTCAGGCATTTCATTGATGTGCATAGAATAAAACTCCTTCCCTTCTAAGTCAACGCCATCAGTAACCCTGTCCTCTGCAAAATTGTATGAGCCATTCCACGGATAACTTTTTGCAAGAGGGTCAACGCTCCAAAACCTGCCTAATAGCGGATTGTATTCCCTGAACTTAAACTGATAATGGTTTCCATCACCAGCTATACTATTGTCTTTTCGTTGCCCCTGAAATCCATATCTGTAAGAACTTGAATCGCCTGCTTGCAAAGATCGGGAGACCGAACCGAAAGGATAATAATCCGTGACTGTAGCCAGATCAGGATTCCAGTAATCGTAACTGGTTGCCCCAGAAGGTAGGTGCCCTGTTTTCCTATCTACGAAGGTTACCAAGACATTCCCTAAATGGTTCCTTTTCTCATCGAAAAACGGGGGGTAGTCCCTTTTTTGCTTAGTAGATACTGCAAAAAAATCAGTCGTAACCGTATATGTCGCGGTAGCTGGCAAGGACAAAAAAAGTTCAGTACCCAAGATAAGCACTTTATCCAGTATGTTTTATATAAGCGGGGGTATAATACAGCATCCCGCTATTAGCGCAGGTTTCAAGTTTCTTCAAGTTGTACTTGCTTGTATTCTGCTTGTATTTTTCCACCTAAAGGCCATGCCCAACCCACTGCACACCCACCCACGCGCCTATCCTTGCTTTACATAATGTGGCGTTATAGATGCGCTGCGCACAGCCACAAGGCTTTTTATTTTTTTGGGGCATGGCTGTTCTATAACCACATTATGTAAAGCAGGGGCGCGTCAGGGTGGGTGTGCAGTGGGGCGACAGAACATGAAGAGTGCAAACGGGAGCTAAGCAACCATGCCCGGCTGCCTGCACTTGCACTTACCCAGTGCCGATAAACGATGCAAGCAACTGCTGCCGCTTATCATCTGTGTCAAGTTGCATCGTTCATCGTCCCTTGGTATATAAAAACGGCTTAAAACATCAATACGGTTCAATGATGTTGGCCTTTGTGCGGCTGCCTTGTGGGCATCATTGAACCGTATTGATGGGGCAAGAGTAAACTGCTGCTTAATAGAACTACTGCTGCCCCTGTTCGCGCCAGCGGTGCTAAAGCTGGTTTGCTCTGGCGGCCATCCGCCACCACCGCCATGCTGTAAGGGGCGCGGGGGACGGGAGTGAGGTACGAACGAAGGCACCCGCAAGACCGCCGTATCGGCCATAGCCCCGCAGGGAGACAGATAGACAAGCCCCGTACAGCCGGCAGGTGGCGGACAAAGTGAAGGAAGCCCCGCAGACCTGGCAATGCCCGTGCGTTGGCCTTGTGCCCGGCGGCTTTGGCAGGGCTGCATTTGGGGCTGGAGTGCGGCAACTGAAGGGAGCGCACAGACCATGACAGGCCGAAGCGTTAGCCCTGTGGAAGGGTGGCGCTGTGAGGTACGAACAAGGCCACCCGCAGCGACTGGCGGGGTATGTGCCGACCGAAGGCGACCGCATACCTTTTTTCCTGTGTTGAGGGTTGGTACTGTTGCCCGATTAAGGCACCAATGCCCGGTTGCTTAATAATATTACCGCAATATCAGTTTAAGCAACTATAGCCGGGATACAGCCATGAGCAGGGGCTTACAGACCATATAAAAATAAATAATGCAGCGCATTGGCATGTTTGCCGGAAGGATAAAAAAGATAGGGTTTACAGGTCTTCGACAGCCTGAACAGCAAAAGTCTTTTAAGGGGTAAAAAAAATAGGGTTTACAGGTTGTAGGTCTGGCGAGCCTTGTAATCTTTATCCAAATGGGTGATGACGGTTCAACTGGTCGCTAAGGCTGGTTATTTCCTGCTGCTCGTACATTTCTGTTGTGCTGATCCATTTATGGCCTGCCATGTACTGCACCTGCCTTTTCTCATGCAGTTTCATCCAGTACAGGATTACACTTGCCCGTATGTGCAGCATGTTGCGGACAATACCATTGATGCCTTTAACCTCTTCGCTTAACTTGGTTACATGGTTGCGCACACTGCCAATAAAAAGCTTAGTGCTGGTGAGTGGCAGGCTTTCCATGTGCTGGTGCAGGATAATGATCTGCCGGGCATCCAAACGCAGTTCCCGGCTGTTACCCCTTCTTGATGACGGGATATATACATTGCCTGCACCCAGCCGTACATGCCGGGGTTCCATTCTCAGCAGGTCGCCGCTGTTTACGCCCTGCCATATCATCAGCCCTAACATAGCCGTGTTCCTGATGTGGTAGTCCTTTTCTTTACTGTAGGACACGTAATTATTGTACAGGTCTTCCAGCTCGATATAGCTTAATGGCTGCTCGGTTACTCTTATCAACGACCCTCTAATGCGCAGGTTCCTTACCGGGTTCTTGCTGATTACTTCTTCTTCTTTAAGGTGCTCGTAATATTTTCGCAGGCTGTTTAAACGCAGGTTTATTGTAGGGGTGGTAAGTTCCCGGCTTTTCAGCCACTGCACATAACCCAGCAGCTCGTTATAGCTGGCCTGTTCTGCTTCGGGTAACGCCTCTGCTGCCCAGGCTTTGAAGCGTTGCAGGTTCATAATATGGTCTGCTATGGTGCTGGCTGCATGCTTCTTACTTTCCAAATAATATTCAAAGGCTTTCAGGTTCATCTGCTTCCTGTTTTAAGTGGTTCACTATATGTGTGTATATCTGTGTGCTTGTGAGGCTGCTATGGCCTAAAAAACGGGCTATTTCCGCTATGGGCATACCGCTTTGTAATAAGTGAGTGGCAATACTGTGGCGCAGGCTATGCAGGCTGAACGCCTTATTGATGCCCGAACGCTCTATCATCTGGTCAAGGCGGTAATAAAAATCTACCATACGGGTGCCCTTCTGGGTTAAAAAAAACGCTTCATCATCGGTCTTCGCTTTCTTTTTATAGGGTCTCCCGTGACGGTTGTAGTGATAATTGCCGCCGTAATGGTCTTCCATGTACCAGCCCCTGCCTTCTTCGAGGTACACCCTTATATCTTCAAGGCTCTTCCTTGCGACAGGCACATAACGCTGTTTGTTGCCCTTGCCTTTCCGCACGAACAGCAGTCCTTTTACAAGGTCTATGTCCGTGGTATTGAGCCGTATCCCTTCCGTCCTGCGCAGCCCGCAGCCATAGAACACCGCTATGATCGCCCTGTCCCGCTGCCCCTTGGCAGCGCCTCCGAGCGGATAATGGTCAAAGGTGCTGTCATAGAGTTGCCGCAACTCTGCCTGGGTGAGAATGACCTTTTCTTCTATTTCATCAGGCACCTTGCTCAATACTATATCTATATCATATTTCCCGGTTTGGTTGAGGTATTGCACAAAGGTTTTGATAGCATGGATGGATTTGTTGATATGGCTGCTGCTTAACCCGCCCCCATAGGTCGTGTTGGTGCGGCTTTTCAGGTGACTGATAAAATCGCTGATGTGCCGGGGTTGCATCCCTTTGATGTGGGGGATACGCCTGCCTTCCAGGTAGTGAAAGAGTTCATGGATGTGTACTGGAAGGGTGCTTACCGTCTTCTCCGCATAGCCCAGTATGTCCAGCCATTCTTTAAAGCCCTTTTCAAGATGGTTATAATGTGTGCTGCTTACAATTAAGTGCTTCATAGTGCTGCGTTTTTATTGCGCCTGTTCCCTTTTGCGGACTTTTGGTCTTTACCCGTTTTTTCTGCGCCTGTAGCGGCTTGTAACGGTTCATTTCGCTTTTGAACTATAGTTGAACCGTGAACCTGTACTTTTTGCAGCATGGTATCCAGTATCGTACTGATGCTGCTTTGCAGCTCGGTGTACTCCCCGTAGTTGACCACCTCATATACATAGGTCTTGTTCTTTAGCCGTAACTTTTTTACATAGCCTGTCTGCAAGAGGTGCAGCATGTAACGCTTCTGGTTGCTGGGGTTGAACTTGTAAGCCTGTCTTAGTTCTTTGGTGGTGAACTGGCTGCTCTTGTTCTGTTGCAGGTAATACTTCACCTGTTCAAGATGGTTGCGCGTCGCGCTGTTCAGCTCATCGCTCTTGCGCAGCAGTATCTCTTTCATGAGCTTGTTGGCTTCCGCTATGTCCTCTGCCGTGGTCTCGATGTAGATCTCACCGCTTGATGCATCTGTCTTTTGCTCCCGCTGGTATTGCTTTAAAAAAGTAATGGCCTCAATAAATTGCAGGTAATGGGCGTTCGTCCTTCTTGGCTTAAATACCTCTGCGGGTATCTGTAGCTGCGGGGCAAAAGGGTTGCGTACCGTTACTGGTTCCAGTACGCGCTGCACATTTTTAAGCAGTTCTTTTATACGGTTCTCTTCTTCGGTATTTATCAGCCCGGCGCTCATTAACCGCTGCCTGTGCATAATATGTTCGTCCTGCTCCCTGCTGTCATCGAGGTAGATCAAAAAGCTGCGGTTGGCGTTGTCCTCGTAAATGTATTCCCGTGTTGTACACCCGGCAACGCTTACCGGGCCTTCAACCGTAAGGTGTATTGTGCGGGTGTTGCCTGTCTTATCCTTGTGCGCTATTGTTTTACTGATGCGCTTCTTGCTTTGCAGTTCCCGTAACGGGTACAGCACATTTTCAGCCCCGTCCAGGTCTTCAATAAGCAACAGTTTATTTTTCAGTTCCTTTTGACCGAAGTAGTAAAAGGCATTCTCACTCAGCACCGTTATTTCTACTTTGTCCTCTTCGGGTATCAGTTCGCTTACCTTTTCCTGTAGGTAGCTTTTGCCTGTGCCGCTTACAGCAAGGGATATGATGTGTAGCGGGTATTCACGCTTGCGGCTGGTGAAGATGATATACATTAACAGGCGGTTCAGTTCTTCGCCTACTACACCGCTGCGCCCTATCAGGGTGCCAATGGTTTGCAGTAAGTCGGGTTGCGCCAAAAATGCCTGCGCCTGCTCTGTCTGTTCTGCGGTCAGCAGTTTTTTACGGTCAGGCTGTGTTTCCAGCTTTTCTATTTCCTTTATCCTGTAGGCTTCCAGTTCATTGGTCAGCTCGCCCAGCATTTTACCGATATAGGCCGTGCCCATGCTAAAACGCTCTGCCGTCTTGCGGGTCAGTTTCTCGGTGTGCGCATCATTGTACAAGTCAAGGTTGTGCCTGATAACATCTTTGCGGTATTCTATTTTTAAGGTTACCCGCATCCTGTCCAGCCCTTCCAGCTTTAAGCCGCCCAATACCGCAACGTGCATTTCTTCGTACTGCCACGTCATTTGCTGGGGGGTGTTGGTATTGATGGTTGCCATTGTAAAAAATATTTTCTGCCAAACAAGTTTGACAAATGTATAACATCCTTTCCATTCAGACAACAAGCAAGTATTTCTTTTGCCAACAACATTTATCTAAATTTGTCGGTATCAGTCATTTTTAATTGACTTTAGGCAACTATGTTGAACATCGGTGAACGTATTACGCAGCTACGCAAGCAGCACAACCTATCACAGCAGGAACTTGCTGATAAGGTGGGCGCTTCGCGTACCATCATTGGCAACTACGAACGGGATATAAATACCCCGTCTATAGATGTGCTGTTAAAGCTGGCGAAGGCTTTTAATGTGAGCGTGGATTTTATTATCGGCGAGGGGCAGCTTTCCAGCTTTGATAAGGATGTGCTGAACCGTATTGAAGATATTGAACGCCTTGACCCTGATACCCGCCAACACCTCTTCTTTCTTATTGATAACGTGATACAGAACTATAAAACAAAGCAGGCTTTCGCTAAGTAGGCAGCCCGGTTTTTGTGTCTTTATATGTCAGTAATACAA
>Ga0207012_1006_pt1 | contig 84953 bp, 76 predicted proteins | sample Alteio_BWMinCont_80_FD_153471 | JGI IMG/M metagenome (GOLD analysis project Ga0207012, IMG submission 153471) | Enriched cells from forest soil in Barre Woods Harvard Forest LTER site, Petersham, Massachusetts, United States -... | ecosystem: Environmental > Terrestrial > Soil > Temperate forest >...
TACCACAGTTCCAAAGCACAGTAAACACTACCGTGCAAAGTATATCACAAACCACCTTGCTCACTTTTGCGGGCCACCTCGGTACTGAAGTGTCCGGCCGTACATCGTTTGACAATGCTAACTTTAATAACTTTGCAGATGTACCTGTGGACCCGTTAATATTTTCGCCCGCAGCGAGAACAACAGGTACGGGCTGCATCTCATCGCTGCTGAAGCAGAACTCGCTGTTCATTACCGACCTATCGGTAGTGGAAGACCCCGCGCGAACGTTTAACGAGGTGACGGGCGTGGGCAACCCAAGCGGGGTGTGGACGTTTGCCAACCTGATCATCAACATGTCTGGCACCAACTCACCACTTGATGTACTACAATCGTGGTTGCAAAACTACCTGCCCGCTGCACCTTTGGTAGTGAACGGCCAGCTGGTAAGCCGCAGGCCGCATGTGATAGACTACCTGATAGCGCCATGGCTGGTGAAAGCGGGTGTAGTACCTACTGAAAGCGCTGTTACCGAGGCCAACTGGGCCACACTGTGGCACACTGCACCTGTGGGGGCTATACTTAAAAGCGCACCGTTTAAACTGACGGCCATAGTAAACAGGCTGGATCTGCGCGGCAACAGCGGATATGGTGGGGGTGTAAGCAACTCTGGTGAGACGCGCTTTATATTTACGCTTATAGATCCTAACATTGGCGATGGTCCATTTCCCTTTGGGTCTCATGGCGGGCTAACCAGTGGTATGCCGCCCATAAACGATAGTGATGAAAAACCCCCGATCAATTTTTATGACTGGAGGGGGATGAACATTATATTTGAATTTGGGAACACAGAGAACAACCTGTGCGATGTAGTACACTTTGCCAACCAATGGGTGAACCTAAGCGCTCTGACACTGGGCACCAGCGCGTATAACACCGCACTTGAAAACATAACCCACACGGTGATAGATGCAGGTGCAGGTGCGGCAGCAGGCAAGCCTAACGGCAGCGCGCTGAACAGGCTGAGGAGCAATGAACGCATTTTTGATACCAGTGCACAGTTGCTGGTACCACCATGGGCCATATCAGACTGGGAGTTCAGGCAGTTTGAGCTGCAGCCGGCCAGTGGTTTATTTGCACAAGTTGCGCTTACAAATACACCTGTTAACGCAGCCAATGGTGTAAACACATCGGGCTTGCCTAAGGAAGTAAATTTTACACCCAATATAGCACCTAACCCTTTAGACCAGGCAAACCTGATGAACTGGGTATTTAGCTCGCCAGTCGTAATGACACAGATACTGAACGGTAACCACAGTATTCCGGCAGTATTTGGGGGCAGGCCGCTACTATCGAGCGGTGCGAGGGTAGATATGGAATACCTGCATTACCTGGACCTGGATTGGAACACCACCGGTGCACCCAACTACACACCGCACATACCATCGGTACCGGGCAACACCACCTATAAAAAGGCCCGCGAGCAGCTATCGCTGAATACCTGCCAGGGTTGCCATAACGGTGAAACACAAACCTTCTTTACAGAAGTAGCAGCCATTGGCTACGGCAAGCCTGCACGCTACTGGACCTCAACTCCTGATTTTACTGCTGGTCAGATAGATGAGCGTTTCGTATCAGAAGGAACACCCGCTTCGAGCCTGGGCATATACCCTGCACCTCCTAATCCGGAAGACATTATAGCAGTATCAGCTTTCCTCACTGGTCGCAATTTCAGGATACCTGTAGGTGGCTCGGCTAACTATGACGCTAACAATAACCCAACTGAAAACCTTACAGATAACACGCTCACAGGGCTGTTTTACGTAAACTCACCAGATAATTTTACGACCAATAAGATAGGCATTACCAACCAACTTTGGGGATACAATGACCTGCAAAGAAGGGCAACAGACTTGTGCGCATTGGCCAACACCAACTGCACATCGTTTACTACCCTTGGTTTGTTTGCTATATTATCGGCCATACCATTACCGCTGGGCGGCCACTAAAATTTATAAGTTAACTCACTAAAATAATTATTATGAAAAAAAGTATTGTTTTATTGTCCTTAACCACGCTCATGTATGGTTCCACGGCCTTTGCCGGCGATGGCAACCCCCTGCAGGTGCGCTGTTATGAAGCAGATGGTGTGGTGACCTACCATGTAACTGGTTGTGTGCCGCGGTCTGATATTTCTTTTTACTCGCAGATTGGTGGTGGCGAAATGCTGCAACAGGTGGCCGTAAACAGCAACGGCACCGTTAATGTAGCATGGGGTGGTAAAATACCGCCTGCCTTTGTGCTGAATGTACTTGACGTGAACGCGGCAGGTATAGCCGGTAGCGGTATGGTATCATTCACCGGGGATAAGGAGTTCATCATTAACACTGAAACCATAACAAACGCAGGCGGCAATGCCACCATAGGCTGGAAAGCCGCTGTGGCGCATACAGACAACTATGTGTTTGATGTGCTGAAAAGTGTAAATGGCAGCGACTATGCAGTGGTACAAACAGTAAAAGCGCAAGGCTATGAAATAAGCCCCTACACGTTTACTGATGTTACACCAACTAACGGGAATGCTACCTACCAGATAAGGGTTAGGGATATTGGCAATGAGGTGTACTACACAAGCAACCCGCTGTTTACAGATGGGGTAAGCGGTGTGAGTATATACCCTACAGTTGCGCACACCACTATAAACGTGCGCCTGGATGACAACCTGAGCAACGGCAGCTACAAAGTAATAAACATGCAGGGGCAGGTGATAACAAGCGGAGTGCTGGATAATAGCTTGTACAGCCTGCCTGTTGCACAATTGCCTGCTGGTAGCTACTTAATAAAGGTGACCAATAAAGGGGCAACTACCACACAGAAATTTGTGAAAGAATAAGTTTGCACCGCTGCCGGTAAATAAGGCAGTTTAAAAATGCATAAGCCACCCTACAAGGTGGCTTATGCATTTAGTTTATGTGTGTTATTTTATGCAGTAGCTAATTGCCACACCTCATCTACAACAGCAAATATGCGGTCGAAGTCCTTATCTACGAGGTTGGAGCCTGAAGGCAGGCAGAGGCCATTGGCAAACAGGTGTTCAGATGTTTTGTCGCCATAGTATGGGCTGCCCTGGAACACGGGTTGCAGGTGCATGGGTTTCCACAGCGGGCGGCTTTCTATATTCTCTTTATCCATGGCCAGGCGCAGGGTTTCGCGGGTGATGCCGTTGGACAGTGCGGGATCTATGAGTATGGTGGTGAGCCAACGGTTGCAAAAGTAGCCATCGGGCTCGTACACGAACGATACACCGGGCAGGCTGGCCATGCGCTGCACATACAGATCGAAATTGGCACGGCGGGCGGCAATGCGATCGTTAAGGACGGTCATTTGCCCGCGGCCAATGCCGGCGCATACGTTGCTCATGCGGTAGTTGTAGCCTATGTGGCTGTGCTGGTAGTGCGGGGCGGCATCGCGGGCCTGTGTGGCCAGGAAGCGGGCCTGGTTGGCGTTGTGTTTACTGGCAGATACCAGCGCGCCACCACCTGACGTGGTGATGATCTTATTGCCATTGAACGACAGGGCGGATATGGCGCCCATGGTGCCGCACATACGGCCGTTGATGCTGGAGCCAAGGGCCTCGGCAGCGTCTTCTAGTATGGGTATTTCGTAACGGGCGGCTACAGCGGCTATCTCGTCCATCTTAGCGGGCATGCCGTAGAGGTGCACGGGTATAATGGCCTTTGGCGCTTTACTTGTAACGGCTATGCGGTCTTTTATGGCTTCTTCCAGGGAGGCGGGTGACATGTTCCAGGTATCGGCCTCGCTATCTACAAACACGGGTTTGGCGCCCATGTAGGCAATGGGATTGGCAGAAGCAGAGAAGGTCATGGACTGGCAAATAACTTCATCGCCGGGCTGCACGCCCAGCAGTATAAGGCCCAGGTGCAGGGCGGCGGTGCCGGAGCTAAGGGCAGCTACGTAAACCGGGCTATCGAGGAAGTTTACAATATCCTGCTCAAAGCCATCGACATGGGGGCCAAGGGGGGCTATCCAGTTAGTATCGAAGGCTTCTTTTACAAACTCGAACTCTTTGTGTCCCATGTGGGGAGAGGAGAGCCAGATCTTAGATTTCATATTGTAGTGTTTTTCGTTTTCTGTTAATAGTGGCTATAGCCTTGGTGGTTAGAGTTACAAATTACAAAATTGCAAGACACCAACCTGCGGTTGCGGTTAATTCTTTGCTGCAAACTGCTCAATAAAATGGACGAGTTTGCTATATACTACCTGGGCATCGCCCTGCTCGGCAGTGAGTTTTAGGGCGTTGCTTTTGTATGCGGGTAGTAGTGATGGGTCGGTTAAAAAGCGCTCTACGTTTTGTGCCAGCGATGCGGGGTCGCCGCTGATGTTGTTGAAGCCCACTTTATTGTCTTCAATAATGGCAGCCATTTCGCTGACCAGTGAGTTGAGTATAGGCAGGCCCGCCCCCAGGTAATCGAACAGCTTGTAGGTGACTGACTGTGTGGCACCGGGTACATGTTGGGTGAGGCCGATATCGGCCAGGTAAAACTGTGTGTTGATCTCGTCTTGTCCCAGCCAGCCCAGGTACTTGATATTTGGGAGTTCTTTTTCCTTGGCCTTCACCAGGTCTTCCTGTGTGCCGGTACCAGCAATGAGGAACTCGGTTTTGCCGGGATACTTTTGCTCTATGATAGCGGCAGCGCCGAGGATGGTTGGTATATCGTAAGAGCTGGCCAATGAGCCTGCGTATATAATGCGCAGCTTATCGGTGGGTTTGGGTGTGGTATCGGCCAGGGCCTTGAAGGCTTCTTTTACCTCAGCAAACTGGATGGCAGGGTAGAAGTAGGCCGTAGGGCGCGGCTTGTTGTAAAAAGTGGCTGTCCAGTCGGTGTACTGCTTTGATATGGCTGTAACGGCAGCGCAGTTGTTGAGTATATAGCTTAGCTTTTTATAGAATGGGGACAATAGTATTTTGCCTGCACCTTTTACCGGCGTGGGGAATGCTTTGAGGAACACTGCCGGCCAGGGGTCAATAATATCGACCACCACAGGTATGTTGTGCTCTTTTGCCCACTTGCAGATGACCTGTACTGTGCTAAGCGGCGGCAGGCTGATATAAATAATATCGGGTTTGTCGGTACGGGTTTGTACTTCTGCCAACAGCTTTTTTGCCAGGTCGCGGTGGGCCAGCATGCGCTCTACGGTTATATTGCCCTTGTAGGGTTTGGAATGCAGAAACACAAGCTCGTAACTGCCGGGTATAACAGTGTGGTAAGTGTGCTGGTGGTAGCGCTGGGTTTTGTTGCCGTGCTTAAAGGTGGTGGTAAAGAAGGTAACCTTATGCCCAAGCGCTATGGCGGCATCAGCAATGCCCATGAAGCGCATGGGGCGCGTATTGTCAACAGGTGTAGGTTCGAAAGCAGATATAAGCCAGATATTCATGAGTTGCGCTTAAAAGTTAACCACAATGTGACAAGATGATGGGGCGTTAGGCCTGCCGGGTTATGGCCCTTTTGTTTTAATGAAACCCCGGCTTGTGGCCGGGGCTATATGTTTGATAATGGATATGCAATTAATGTATGCCGAAACTTAAGCAACGACTGTTTTTTCGCGGGTTATCCACGCTTCGTAGATCTCCTGGAAGGTTTGCTGCAGTGATTTTGTGATGTCCCAGTTAGGGTAGTGTTCCTTCATCTTGCGCAGATCGCTATAGTAGCAGATGTGATCGCCTATGCGGTTAGTTTCATCGTACTTGTACAGCATTTCTTTACCGCTGATGCCAGAGATGATATCGAAAGCCTCGAGGATGGAGCAGGTATTGTCTTTGCCACCGCCCAGGTTGTACACTTCTGCAATGCGCGGAGCTTTGATGAACTCTTCTATGAAACGTGCAACATCGTAAGAATGTATGTTATCGCGTACCTGCTTGCCCTTGTAGCCAAATACGGTGTACTGGCGACCTTCGAGATTGCATTTTACCAGGTAGCTTAGAAAGCCATGCAGCTCTACACCAGAGTGGTTAGGGCCTGTAAGGCAACCACCACGCAGGCATGCTGTAGGCATATTGAAGTAACGGCCATATTCCTGTACAGAGATATCGCCCGATACTTTTGAGGCACCAAAGAGGGAGTGCTTGGTTTGATCGATTCGAAAGGTTTCGGGTATGCCGTGTTCGTAAGTTTTGTCGGCATAGTCCCAGCGGGTAGGGAGTTCTACCATTTCAATTTCGTTAGGTGCATCGCCATATACCTTGTTGGTAGAAAGGTGCACGAAAGGTATGTTGGTGCTGTACCTGCGGGTAGCCTCCAGCATGTTGAAGGTGCCTACTGCATTGGTATCAAAATCTTCAAAAGGTATGGCGGCGGCGCGGTCGTGGCTGGGCTGTGCGGCAGTGTGCACAATAGCATCGGGCTTTATGGAAGGTATCAATTCCAGTATGCGGTTGCGGTCGCGGATGTCAGCTTCGTGGTGTATGAAATTAGGTATTACAGTTTGCAAGCGGTTCTGGTTCCAGCGAGTGTCGCCACTTGGGCCAAAGAACACTTCGCGCTGGTTGTTGTCCACACCATGTATTTCCCAACCCAATTGTGCAAAGTGAATGCAAACCTCAGACCCTATTAACCCGGATGAGCCGGTAACTAATAATTTTTTCATTATTTATAATTAAGTAATAAGATTTGTTAATCGGGTGGTGTATCTATAAAGAATAACGCACCGGTTTAAAGCGGTGCGAAAATAGCATTTTTTCCCGATACGTAATATTGCTAAATGTATGGAAAGGTTAATTTTAATTGAATTATTGGTATCAATCGGGTTTAAAATCGAGTGATATGGAATTCATACAAAAGCGCTTGTGGGTGGGCGGTGGGCCGTTATCGAATATATGGCCCAGGTGGCTATCGCACCGGCCGCACAGCACCTCGGTACGATGCATGCCATGTGAATTGTCCTCGCGATAGGTGACACTATTGGGGCGGATAGGCTCAAAAAAGCTGGGCCACCCACATGTGCTGGCAAACTTAGCTCCCGACCTGAAGAGTACATTACCACAAACCGCGCAGTAGTATGTGCCCTTTACATCGGTTTTCCAGTATTTACCTGTAAATGCTTTTTCTGTGGCTTGTTGCCTGGAAACTGCATAAAGATCTGCAGGAAGTATTTTCTTCCACTGTGCATTGGTGACATCGAGATGATGGGTATCTGTATGTGAATAGTATGGATTGTGCGCATGCCCGGTTTCTGTTTGCAGGTTTTGGGCGAATGCAGGACAAATATATATACAGATGAGTACTAAGGATGTGAGTATGGCTTTCATATTAATCTTTGAGTTTGTCTTTGAATACTTTTTTAAATTTTTCCAATTCAGGTTGTATCACGTACTTACAATAATGCTGTTCGGTGTTTTGGCTGTAGTAATTCTGGTGGTAATCTTCTGCTTTGTAGAACACGGTATATTGAGCCACCTGGGTTACAATAGGCGTTGGGTAAGCCTTTTCTGCGTTAAGCTGCCTGATGTAGTATTCTGCTTTCTGTTTCTGCTCTTTATTGTGATAGAAAATAGCAGAACGATATTGGGTGCCTACATCATTGCCCTGTTTATTGAGTTGTGTAGGGTCGTGAGCGGTGAAGAATGCAGCCAATAGCTCATCGTAAGATATTATTGAAGGGTTGTAGATGATGTTGCAGGCCTCTGCATGGCCGGTGGTGCCGGTGCAAACCTCTTTATAGCTGGGGTGCGCCGTGTGCCCGCCAGCGAAGCCCGATGTAACGCTGGTAACACCCTTGAGCTCCTGGAACTTGGCCTCTGTACACCAAAAGCAACCAGCAGCAAAAGTAGCGGTATCAACTGTTTGGGTGGAGGGCACCCTGGCACTGTTCATTTCTTTAAATGCTTTGCTGTTTAATACATCTGGTTCCTGACCGAAAGCGGAAGTGCAGCATATGACTATGAGTAGTTGGCAAAGAATGTTGCGCATTGTAGTGAGATTTTTTGTTTGGGATAGATACAGTTACGTAAAAATAGGCTGTATGGGTTTACGCTAATTTATTTTAACAAAGCCATTGTATTAAACAATGGTGCCTGGAGGGGTATAGCTGCAATAAACATTGCCTATCTTGCATACCGCATATTGTATCTATGAAAAAAATGATGTTTACCTGCCTGCTCGCTATGTGCAGCCTTCAAGGATTTTCTCAGCTCATGAACCTTGGTTTTGAACAATGGTACGTGGATACCACAGGTAACCCTAAACTGAATAACTGGACCCACTACACACTAACAAATATAGTAACCCAAGGACACCAATCTGGTACTCTGCAGGATACCGACCGATATAGCGGTAACTATGCACTCAGGCTTTCGCGGTGGAGTGGGTTTGGGTATGACCAGGTGATACAAGGGGCTGCGACAACGCAAAGGACACAAGGGATAACAGGCTATTATAAATATGAAGATGCCAGTCTTTACAGCACAGCTACCGGCGGTCCCTTTGTGATTGATTCAGCCAGTGTGACTGCTGCAGTTACTGAATGGAATGCTGCATCAGGCAGCAGGGATACTATTGGTGTTGGTAATGTGCTTTTGGCCGGGATGACCAATTTTACTCCATTCAATCTTACTGTCAACTACACATCAGGTGCTACACCAGATAGCATTTTTCTCCGTATTTGCCCCACTAAATATACAAGAGGTAACCTGCCTCAGTGTCCTGGTGGTGGCTATTGCTCTTATCTTACCATTGATGCAATAAGTGTTTTGCCAGAGGCAATTGCAACGCTGGAAATGGGTGGTAAGCTGACGGTATGCCCTAATCCTGTAAGCAATATTTTACGGATAGCATGGAGCAGCAAAAGCAATGTTGCGTTGTTAACCGTAACAGACATGGCAGGCAGAATAGTAATTAATCCCACAACTATAAACGGAAGCATTGAATTGGATCTGTCTGCATTGTCTGCAGGGGCGTATGTGGTGATTGTAAGTAATGATAAAGAAATTCAACACTATAAGATCATCAAACAATAATAGCTGCAATATTAACTCTGATATAAAGGCAGAGTATTAAAAAAATTTGGTTTGCGGTCCCCGAATAGTACAATGTTATTGGCGGCAAAAAAAAGGATAAATAAATGACTTGTGTAGTCTATGTAGCTGGTAACAACCCCAAACGGCATTTTTTGTATTTTATCTTCTTGAACGTTTGATGGCATAGTCTTTATTGGAAAGCTAAATATTAGTTGACCACACAAAATAATATAACCATGAGTATTAAGAAGGGAATAAAATTGATGATGCTGCAACTGGCATTTATGTTTTTGCAAACCAATATGCAGGCACAACCAATGATGCAAAAGCAATCTGCACCTGAAAGCTTCGGCAATACGCTGAACCTTGGTGTAGGGCCGGGTTATTTTGGGTACCTGGGCGTGCCTGCTCCATTCTTTTTTGCCAATTACGAATTTGATGTACTGAGAAACTTTACCCTTGCACCTTTTATTGGCATCACATCTTACCGCAGCGATGCGTACTACTATGGTAATAATGACTATTATTATCATGAAACCGTGATACCTATAGGCGTAAAAGGCACCTATTATTTTGATGAATTATTGAATGCACCATCGAGGTGGGATTTTTATGCCGCTGCATCTGTTGGCTTTGCAATAGATAATGTAACATGGGATAATGGCTATACCGGAGACAGAGGGGTAGCACACAAGGCCGACCCATTATACCTTGATTTGCATATAGGAGCTGAATATCACGTTAGTCATAAGGTGGGTTTGTTCCTGGATCTATCAACCGGTGTTTCTACCTTTGGGGTAGCATTTCATCACTTATAGTCTGGGAAAAAGTATTTTAATAAAGGGCAGTCTTCACACGAAGACTGCCCTTTATTCATTTCAGAACTCAACAGTATAATTGGATGCTATATGGACGAAGTGTGTGTAATTTCTTTTTGTTCGGCCATATCCCTGCTTTTCTTGTCCAGTATGACCAGCAAGGCTATAGACAAGTAGAACATAGATCCAACCTTATGTGTTTCAAGCAGCTCTGAAAAGAAATTGTTGATGAAGCCCGCAGCAAACATCATAATGACACCGAGTGTTACGTATTTGTAATAGCGATCTGTGAACCGCCAATACGTTTTTTGTGCCTGTGCAAATACGACGTAAATAAGTATGGCATATAATATCATTGCCGGCCAGCCCTGTTCTACCAGCATATACATAAAGTAATTGTGTGTGGTAGAATGCTCTGTATTGCGACTTACATAAGTAATAAAGGAGGTAACAGCATAAGGTTTGTAATAGTAATAGAATGCATGTGGGCCATACCCGGTAATAGGCTTATCCATGCTCATACGGGCCCCAGCTACCCACCTGTACACGCGCTCCATAGATGACATGTCCTGGCCTTTTATGGTGGCTATCATGTGATCGGTGAAGCTTTTGTGCATATATGTATGCTCGTAGTTGGGCCTGAACTGTATATACTTATTATCTGTGCTTAGATAAATGATCATAGCAGCCAGTAATGCGTAAATAGTGGGCATGATAAAGTTGACCAGCCTGAAGCGTATAGCCAAGGCTATAACACCTGCAAACACCACCGCTATATATGCTGCACGTGCGTAAATAAGATATATAGCAGGTAAGAAGAATAATATGATGAGCAACAGTACTACTCTTATCCATTTTGCATAGCCTTTTGTAAGTGGGTAGGCTATACACAGCAATGGAAAGAACATGGACATAACTGTAGAATAATCAACGTGGTTGTAATATAACGGGTGAATAGCTTTTTCGACCTTGCGGAAGTTGAACCCAATAAGCGCATGCCTGTAAAATATAATGAGCATGGTAGCTAATAAAGGAACAAGAGTAAACAAGAATGCCTTTTTAAAATCTTTCTTTTCCTGGAAGATAAATAGTGGCATTATAAAGAATACTGCCAGGTACCATGCTTTGGATATTAAGAACTTAACAGAAAAGAACGGTACCTCTGAATATATAACCGGTATAATAAGCCATACAAACTGCAGGGCAATTATAAAGACTAATGGATTGCGCCACCACCATTGCGGTATCAATGCCGGATTCCTGGCTACCATAACAATGAATAGCAGGAAGAAAAGCCACATCATGGGCTCATCGGGCAGGGAGGTAGAAAGGGTATCATCATTGAAAGAAAGCTGTGTGGACAGTGGGATGCAGAAGAGCAATATCCAATAAGCAGTTTTCCAGTTGATACCCATGAGTAGCACATACATGAAGCCAAATGGCGCAGCCAGTGCCAGGTAGTTGCCCGTATAGGCAAAAACGGCCACGCAGGCAAAAAGCACTGCAAAGCAGATGCCCGATAGCCACTTGTCATCAAAAATACGTGCCTGAAGCATTAACGTTGTACAGAAATAAGTATGCGGTAATAACTAAGCATTAATATAAGCAGTGCACTAAAAAAGAAGCCCAGCAGTGCGGCGGTAAAAATGGTTACCATTGCAGTAGGTCCTTTAGGTGATAGCGGTGTTTTGGCTTTTGTGATGACCTGGGTAAGGGCTACAGCATCGACCTTGGTGCCTGTGCTGAACTCGTTGCTTAAGGATACGTACTTGGCCCTGTCTGCCACCAGTTGGTCTTTTATAGACTCAATATTTTGGATGCGCTCCATACCCATACCAGAACCTTTGCCACCCTTAACACTGCCTGCCATTATATTTGCCCTCGACGGGCTGAGTATATCGTAGATGCCGTACTGGTCCCTAAGTGCGCCGAGTGTATCTGTGAGGGCAGTTATTGAACTATCTTGCTGCGCCATTTTGTCCTGGAGGGCCATAAACATTTTTTCGCGCATATTATTGTAATAACTGTTAAACACCTGTGCGGTAACATGTACTATTTCATTAGCTACAGCAGCAGAGCGTGGCGCATCGTAATCGACAAAAGAAACAACAGCGTCCTTATTCTCTGTGCGTTTAAAGCTAAAGCCTTTGCGGAATACCATCTTTACAAATGACATTGCCTTGGGATCGTTGGGGTTTATATTGTAATCCTCTGCCAGGTGCAGATTCTTTATGACAATGTTCATCACAGTGTCGGACTCTGCTATAGCTGTTAATTTGTCCAGATCGTCATCTCCGCCCATGTAGTCAACAAACCTCATTTCTGTATTACGGAACAGGCTGTTTCTATCGTAATATAGGGGATTGGCAATGAGGAATTCAGTTTTTGCTTCGTACTTCGGCCTTTTCATGAAGAAGAAGATAGCGCCCAGCACAGCCGCTACAATTGTGGCGCCGAGCACTATTTTGAAGTGCTTTTTTAATGTCTGGGCAACATCTACCAGGTCAAAACGTGGTGCGGTAGTCATTTTTTTATAATTGTTGTGTGGTTAATCTAAACGTATGAGGTTGAAATCTATTGCCGTGATCTATATTATATTACTGATTCGCCTGCCTGCATTTTTTCAGCATTTTCAGCAAATTGCAGTGCTTCTATCATTTCCTGTATGTTACCATTCATGAAATCATCGAGGTTATAATTGGTCATGTTGATGCGATGATCGGTAATACGGCCCTGCGGATAATTGTAGGTACGTATCTTGGCAGACCGGTCTCCGCTGCTTACCAGACTTTTCCTTCTTTTAGATATTTCTTCCTCCTGTTTGCGTACCTGTTCTTCATAGAGGCGTGTACGCATCATGCCCGTTGCTTTTTCGCGGTTACCCAACTGGGTACGCTCTGTTTGGCAGGTTATTACAGTGCCGGTAGGTACGTGGGTAAGTATTACTTTGGTTTCCACCTTATTTACGTTCTGTCCGCCAGCACCACCGCTACGTGCGGTTTCCATCTTCAGGTCGCTCTCCTTCAGTTCAAAGTCAATTTCTTCGGCTTCAGGCATAACGGCTACTGTGGCTGCGGAAGTGTGTACACGCCCGCTGGCTTCTGTAGCAGGTACGCGTTGCACGCGGTGTACGCCGCTTTCAAACTTTAGGGTGCCATATACATCTTCGCCTTGCACTTCCAGTTGTATTTCTTTGTAGCCACCCACAGTACCTTCGGTTTCTGAAAGCAAAGTCACTTTCCAGCCCCTGCGTTCGCAATAGCGCATATACATACGCAGTAGGTCGCCGGCAAAAATGCTGGCTTCATCACCCCCTGTACCGGCACGCACTTCTATAATGGCATTCTTTTCATCCTGAGGATCCTTAGGTATGAGCAAAGTATGTAACTCATTTTCAAGCGCCTCTTTTTCAGTCTCCAGTTTTTCAAGGTCTTCCTTCGCCATGTTGCGCAGATCTTCATCTGCTTCATTATTCAGTATATCCCGTGCAAAATCAGTATTGTCCAGGCAAGCCCTGTATTTTTTGTAGACACCTACAATTGTTTCAAGTTTCTTGTACTCTTTACTTATCTGCGAGAACTTCTTATTATCACTAACTATTTCAGGGTTGGTCAGCGCTACCCCCAGGTCGTTAAACCTGGCACTTATCGCTTCCAGCTTCTCAACAATTGAACTCATGCTTTTTTGAAAGAAAATTTATTTAAAAATGTAGTGCGCGAAGTTATTAAATATGCGGTGGATAATAAATATTATCTTTAACCGCTACTTATGGAAGCTCTGTATTGCTTATAACTGATGAAAATATTTTAATGCGATTAGACAATTACCAACTTAAAAAAGCAATAGTTACTTTATCCTTATTTACGCTCCAGTTAATACTTGTTTTTACTGCCGATAACAGGATAGATTTTAACTATGCCTCCCCATTTCTATTGCTGATAGTATCCTTAATTATTCCGTACTACTATACATTGGTGTTGGGGGAGAAGGACGTGGATGCCAGTTCTATTGCAGTAGGCAAGCCATGGAGCAAATATGTATATTTTGGGTTGGGTATGCTGGCTATACTGGTAAATTATAAAGGAGTGGGAAGGTTATTTGCGCAATATCCTGACCCTGGTGAAATATCGGACGTAATGCCACAGATAGAAACCCAATATTCCAGATTTGTACATGGTATACTCCCATATAGCCCGGTTACCTCTGTGCCCTGGCATCCTTATCCTGTATATATGCCGCTGCATTGGTTGCCCGTGGGTGTAGCGCATATGTTGGGTATAGACAGCAGGTGGAGCGGCTATATTATTTTGGTGATAGCGGGTGGAATATATGGCCGTTATATACTGCAATACCGCGCAATGGTTTGGAGGAAAATGATAGTATTATTGGTTTTGTGGGCAGTATTATGGGCCTATATGATGTGGGGCGGGATGGACTTGCCCGCAGTACTAGAAACCCTGATAGCAGCTTATTACCTGGTACTTGCTGTGGGTTTGATGACCAGGAACCTGACCATTATAACCATTGGCATCATATTGTGCTTATTATCCAGGTATACCTTTGTATTCTGGCTGCCCTTGTTTTTTATATTATTATGGCAGCACAAATCAATAAAGCAAAATCTGATGGTATGGTTTGCTATAGCGGTTGCGGTGCTTTGTATATATATTATACCTTTCTGGTCTAAAGATCCCACTATTTTTACAAAAGGCCTGGCCTATCATAATTATTGCGCATATAACAGCTGGCGATGCTTTGGAACGAACCAAACTTATGATTTTTATAAATCAGGACTTTTATTTGCGCCGCGCCTTTACGATATTACTAGCGGGACGATAGAACACAGAGTTTTCCTGGCCAGGTGCCTGCAAGGCGGGCTTATGCTTTTTTTGTTTGCAGCAGGGTTGTGGCTTTATGCGAAAATTAAGAGCAGGATCAATTTTTACGACTTTAGCCTGATGATGCTATATGTATTTATATTGGTGTTTATGTTATTTGCACCGTTTGTATTCAGGTATTACTATATGCCTGTGCTTGTACTGTCGGCTGTTATCTGCGCAAAAATTGTATTGGTAAACAAAAAAGAGATCATTGAAAACAACGGCAGCAACCTACCATGATACTTTGCTTTTGTCGCGGGTTGAGTTGGAGTGTCCGCTATTGCTGCGATGCCGGTGCCCTCTTTTAGCCCTGCGGCTTCTGCGCCGCATTCTTTTTATGAATCTCCATAATGATTTGATAACTACGTATAGTAATACAGCTGCAAGGCCAGCAAGTATAGCTTTAATAAGTAGCATTAGAAAACTAACGTGCACGTTTTGATAGAAGGCATAACAAGCAGACAAACCAGCACCTAGAAAAAAATAAATTATTATCTGGTTTATTTTGAATGGTTTTTTATAGCCGTGTTTGCCCATTTTCTGGTATTATCTGTCTATTTATTGAACTGCGGCGGTAAAATTAGCAAGATTATTGTACTAATTACTTAGGACGAGTATCGGAATATGATATTATTGTTAAAATAATTATTGTTTTTTTCTACACATTTTTACATTCTGCGGCAAAATAGCAGAGGCTTTATTATCAAAATTATTGCGTACAAAGGTAAGTACATCAGCAATTTGTAAGTCTGTAAGCTGGCTTTGTGATGGCATATTGTTGCTGTAATAGTCGCCGTCTATTGCTACTTTTTCGCTGAAGCCATTCAATACTATATTAATCAGAGCTTTTTTATCGCCAGCTACCCATTTTGATTTAATGAGCGGTGGGTTCATATTAGGCACACCACCACCATCGGCCTGGTGACAACTGTTGCAAACCTGATTATACACCACCTTGCCCCTTGCTATAGATTGTTGCAGTGTTTTAGCGGGTTGGGCTATTGCGTGGGTGGATACAAATACTATGGAAGCGTAAAACAGAAACTTGAGTGTCATTTTATTTAGCGGAATAAGTTATTTTATAAATAGCGCCTTTTACATCATCGCTTACATAAAGCGCGCCATCTGGCCCTTGGGCAAGCCCGCAAGGCCTATGGGCGGCCTGCCGGGGTGATGTTATGTCGTTAATGCCTGCAAAGTTATTGGCAAATATTTCCCAATCGCCTGAAGGTTTGCCATTTTTAAAAGGTACAAAGGCTACCAGGTACCCCTTTTGTTTTTCGGGTGCGCGGTTCCATGAACCATGGAAAGCAATGAAAGCACCATTCCGATACTTTTCGGGGAACATAGTGCCGGTGTAGAATAATAGCCCGTTAGGTGCCAGGTGCCCGGGAAATGCAACTATTGGGTCTTGTGCGTTTTCTCCGCCCTGCTTTACTCCATCGCCACCATATTCCGGGGCCAGCATTTTCTGGTGCTTTTGCTGGTCGTAATACATATACGGCCACCCACAGTTGCTTCCATTATGAAGTTCGTACATGGTTTCAGCTGGCAGCTCAGCACTTTGTTTTTCATCGTAATACTGCGGAAAAAGATCGTGCAACTGGTCGCGGCCATGCATCATTACAAACAACGAATTTGTGGATTTGTTCCAGTCGAGGCCCACTACATTGCGCAGCCCGGTAGCGTAACGGGTACCTGTTGCATAGGTTTGGTTGGGGACATCGGCCCTGAAACGCCAGATGCCACCCTCACTATCCAGTATAGGGCAGGGTTGCATTCCTGGTGATCCTTTAACCCGATCTTGTTCCTGACAAGAGTTGGAATACGCGCCTATATTGGTATAAATATACCCCTCGTCATCGAGCACTATAGATTTGGATTCGTGCTCGTGGCGTTCCAGCAGGCCTGTTACTATTTTTTCAGGATGTGCAGGGTCTATTACTACGCCTTTGTCGTCCAGCTTGTAGCGAAAAATATCAACATCGGATGAAGCATAGAGATAACCATTCTTTATGGCAATGCCAGTACCGCCATAGTCGCCAAAGCTTTTAATGATAGGTGCCCTGCCAGTACCTTTTTCCTCTCGTAATAGCAGTATCCCTTTATTGCCGTTGGCTGCTAACTGCTTTGCATATATATCGCCCTGCGGGGTAACGGCTATGTGCCTTGACTTGCCAATGTTGTCTGCCAGTTTTATTGCTGCAAACCCCTTAGGTAATATCAGTCCTGCATTGCTGCCATCTGCAACGTTGCTTTTGCTGCCCGGCTGTGCACAGGCACTGAGATAAAACAATACAAAGAGCAGGCCGGCAAAGAGTTTTATTGTTTTCATGAGCAGTTCATTAAAATCTGAATGTAAATATACATACAAGAGTATATGCCAGCGCCGCCACTATCTGTTTAAGGTTTCCTTCTTTCTGTTTTTCGCGTTAACTTTCAGTAAATTTTACTTCTTATATGAAACAAACTATTTTGGCCATCGCGATGATGGTATGTTGTATCACAACCTTTGGGCGTAGCGCAATGGATAGATGGCCAGCCCTTAAATCCTTTCATGAAGTGATGGCCGCCACCTTCCACCCCAGTGAAGAAGGTAAGCTGGAGCCGATAAAAAAACAGATAGATGAGTTCGTGAACCGTGCTGCCGAATTGAAGACTGCTCCCAGACCATCTGAATATGATAATGCAAAGGTGAATACAGTTATAACCAAACTGAATGTAGGCGCGAAAGAACTAAAAGTACTGATCGTCAAAAAAGCGCCGGATGCGCAAATACGTACGAAGTTATCTACCCTGCATGGTCTCTTTCATCAAATAGTGGACCTGACTACAAAGTCGGAATAATAAATCAGGTATCAGATGTAAAAGTAAAGCCCCGCCATTTATAGCGGGGCTTTACTTTTATAAACAAATATTTTAGTTGCGGGCTAAAGCTAAACGTTTAGTAGTTGCAGCTTGTGTGGCATAAGCACTACCAAACAGAACTGTATTATAAAACAGATCGCCAGCGATGCTATAAGCAATGAACGGAATAGCCAACAAGAAACATGTGAACAAACCGCTAACACTATGTGCATACATGCCACTGAATGCCCATACGCCCATGTTGGAAATAAGGAAGAATACAATAGAACCTGCTACAGAAGAACCAGCTACAGCCAAAGATGCCTTGCCGCTGAACTTGTTTTTGGCACCGAGGAAATCTTTAAATAATACGGCGGTAGCCAGAGCTGCATAATTAAACAACATAGCGCCAGGCTGGTAAAAACCAATAACCATATCGCTAAGGAACATGGCAGCCAGTGTAACCACTAAGCCATAGCGCCTGCCCAGGAATACGGAGCTAAACAAACCCACAGCCATAACCGGGGCAAAGTTGGGTAAATGAGGGATGTACCTGCCTACTAATACTACAAGAATGAGCGCTAATGCAATGAGACCTTTATTCATAAAGTTTAATTATTATAAGAGCAATGTTTACAAGGTTGTTTACCATCTGTTACATAATGCCAGGCGATGGTACTGCCCGGGGTAGCCTGCTGGTCTTCAAAACCTGCCGATGCACAGGTATCGTTAACGCACAGCCACCAGTATTGTTTGGTGCCGTTGGTATGCCAGCCGTCTATGGCATCTATCATGCCGTGCTGACCTGCCTTGGTTTCGTAAGTGAGCTTGTTTTGTTTTGAAGCTGCTTCCATCACCTCCTTTACAGACGTTTTGCCGGTTACAGGTATGGAGTCGATCACTTTTGATGAATCGGCCCGGTACATGATTGCCAGCTTTACGTAAGCCTGAGATTGAGCCGTCTGCGTCGTTGTAATGGTATCTGCTTTACTGCCAACAGTATTGTTATTGTTACTGCATGAGCACAGGAATAACATTACCGCCAGGCAAGAGAGTAAAGAATATACTGCTGTTTTAGATACGAGCAAGGTGTTTGTTTTATATAACAGAATTCAAAGGTAAAATTTTTGAGGCAATTTTCGGTGCTTCTCTTTAGGTTCTGGTATGAATTAAATGGCGATATATAATATGCCTTGTATGCCTATATAAAATACAGTATGCATCTTAATTAACATCAGTGCACGATTTTACGGCAAAAACAAAGAACTTTATTCACTCAATAAAAGGATTGGATGTGCTGGTAGATAACCATGGGCGAACGATAAACTATTTAAGGCTGGCGGTAACGGACAAGTGCAACCTGCGGTGTTTTTATTGTATGCCCGAAGATGGGCTGCACTGGCTGAGCCGCGAGGCACTGATGACCTATGAGGAAATGCTGCACATATGCACGATGCTTGTTGGGATGGGTATTGAGAAGATACGGGTAACGGGTGGAGAACCCTTTGCACGGAAAGACACGATGCAGTTGCTCACTGCACTATCGAAGCTGGATGGACTAAAGGAACTTACACTAACTACAAACGGTGTGCTTACTGCCCCGCTGGTACCCGAACTAAAAAAAATAGGTATACGCTCTGTGAACCTGAGCCTGGATACATTGGACCGGCAACGTTTTTTAGCCATTACCCGACGCGATGAACTGGACAAGGTGATGGACACATTGCAACAATTGCTTCATTATGGTATAGAAGTGAAGCTGAATGCTGTAGTGATGGAAGGAAAGAATATTGAAGACATCATTCCGCTGGTAGCGCTGACAAAGGAGCTGCCGGTGAGTGTGCGTTTTATTGAGGAAATGCCTTTTAACGGGGACGGGAATAAGTATTCAGGTATTAACTGGAACCATGTGCGCATATTGCAGACCATACGGGACGTTTATCCCGGGATACAGAAAATACCAGATGCCTTATATTCTACATCTTATAATTACCAGGTACCCGGGCACAAGGGCAGTGTGGGCATTATAGCGGCATACACACGGTCTTTCTGCGGCACTTGCAACCGAATACGTATAACCCCTGAGGGTATGCTGAAAATGTGTTTGTATGATAACGGGGTATTCAATATTAAGGATATGGTGCGTAAGGGAGCGAGTAATGAACAGCTTGCAGAGGCAGTAACTGCGGCCATACAGCACAGGGCTATTGACGGCTGGGAAGCTGATAGGAACCGGACAGAAAAAATAAACATTCATGAATCTATGGCCACCATTGGCGGATAAATTTTACATGGAATGGTTTACGTAGCAGAAGCAGACGAAATAATAAAAGGTCAATTACGATCTTACGGAACAGAAGCCATTCGCTTTGAACAGGCTTTAGGGCGTGTGCTGGCCGAAGATATTGTGGCCGACCGCAACCTGCCACCCTACAACCGTGTGACCATGGATGGGATAGCCATCAGCTTTGCTGCTTTTGAGCAGGGTGTAACATCCTTCAGGATAATAGCAACGCAGGCTGCGGGTGATGTGCCGCCAGTGACCAGTGCTATTGATGAATGCGTGGAGATCATGACGGGGGCGGCACTGCCAGAAACTACTGATACGGTAATAAGATATGAAGACCTGGAGATAAAAGATGGAATTGCCACTGTATTGATAAAGAATATAATTCAGGGGCAAAGCATACACCATAAAGGGAAAGATAAAAAACAGGGTGATATAGTTGTAGGTGCAAACCAGGTGGTAACTCCAGCGATTGTGAGTATGCTGGCATCAACAGGATACGCAAGCGTACAAGTGAAAAAACAACCGCGGGTAGTTATTATATCTACCGGTGATGAGTTAGTAGGTGTAGAAGAAGCGCCCTCGCCTTATGAAGTGAGAAGATCGAACAACTATACTGTAAAGACTATACTGCAACAGCAGAATTTAATTGCTGATATGCTGCACTTACGAGATGAACCTACAGAGATAAAAGAAAAGCTACAGGCTTGCCTGCAGCAGTATGATGTTATTATTTTGAGCGGCGGCATATCGATGGGTAAGTTTGATTATGTGCCTGTGGTATTGGAAGAATTGAATGTGAATAAGCTGTTTCATAAAGTGCGGCAGAGGCCGGGCAATCCATTCTGGTTCGGTGCGCACGAAAATGGAACGCTGGTATTTGCATTGCCGGGTAATCCTGTATCCACATTCATGTGTACGCAACGTTATTTTGTACCATGGTACCGCGCAAGTATGGGTATTGAATTGCCGGTAGCGTATGCTGTGCTTGATAATGATATTACCTTTACACCTGCGCTGCAGTATTTTGTGCAGGTAAAGCTATCATTCAATAACCAGGGGCATTTACTGGCAAGTACTATTGAAGGGAATGGATCGGGAGATTTTGCTAACCTTACAGAGGCAGATGCATTTATGGAATTGCCATTGGAGCGAAACGATTTTAAAAAAGGAGAAGTATATAGGGTGTGGCCTTTTAAACAGATCATGTAAATGAAAGAATTCTCGCACATAGACAAGAAGGGAGTAGCCACTATGGTGGATGTAAGTGAAAAAGCAGTTTCGCGACGTGTGGCGAAAGCACGTAGCATTGTATGGCTGCCTGACGAAGTCTGGGCCAAGCTGACTGGTGGGGATATACAAAGTGCAAAGGGACCGGTTTTCCAGACTGCTATCATAGCTGGTATTATGGCCGCAAAAAAGACCGGTGAGATGATACCGCTATGCCACCCGCTGGGGATGGACAATTGCCATATAGATATACATACCAACGACAGGCAGGAAGTAATAATTGACTGCACAGCAACCATAACTGCGAAAACAGGTATAGAAATGGAGGCGCTTGTAGGAGCATCTATAGCAGCCCTCACAATTTATGACATGTGTAAAGCGTTAAGTCATGACATAGTGATCAAAGAAACCATGCTGATGGAAAAAACAGGAGGAAAAAATGACTTCAAACGCGGAACATAAGGATATACCTACACTGTCGGGACTGGTACTTGCCGGGGGAAAAAGCGTGCGCATGGGCCAGGACAAGGGAAATATAAACTGGCATGGTAAGGAACAGCGCTACTATATGGCCGACCTGCTGGAGCAATACCTGCTGGACGTACGCATATCGTGCCGGGCCGACCAGGTAAATGATATGAATGTGGCCTACAAAATGCTACCTGACGAGCCAAAGTATACAGGTATGGGACCTTATGGAGGGATACTTACTGCATTTACTGCAAACCCAAATAATGCCTGGCTGGTAGTGGCATGTGACTTGCCACTGGTGGATGATAATACACTGCAATACCTGATAGCCAATAGAGATACAGAGGCAATAGCCACTACTTTTGAAAGCCCCATGGATGGACACCCGGAACCACTGATCACTATATGGGAGCCGGGCAGTTTACCATTACTTTTAGAATTTGCAGCAGAAGGTTTTAAATGTCCGAGGAAGGTGCTGATGCGATATGCTGATCAAGTGAAATTGCTGAAGGCGCAAGATCCCTATGCGTTGATGAATGCCAATACTCCTGAAGACCTGGCGACCATACAAGAAATAGTACAACAAAGAGATCTGCGTGGTGAATGAGATACGATATAGCTGCCAGGTAGCATTGCCCGGATTTGGCACGCAAGCGCAAGAGCGCTTAAGTACTGCCCGTGTGCTTGTGGTTGGTGTCGGCGGACTTGGCTGCCCTGCTGCACAATATCTTACAGCTGTTGGTGTGGGAACTATTGGCATTGCAGACTATGATGTGATATCCTTATCGAACCTGCACAGGCAGATACTATACACACCTGCTGAGGCGGGGCAAAAAAAAGTAATAGTCGCTTGTGAGAAATTGCAACAACAAAATCCCCAAATAAAGCTTGTGGCGCATGATGTGAAAATAACATCGGCCAATGTAATGGAACTGGTAGCACAGTATGATATAGTGCTGGATGCCACCGATAATTTTGAAACCCGTTACCTGCTGAATGATGCCTGTGTGCTGCAACACAAACCTGTTGTGTATGGCGCCATATACCAGTACGAAGGGCAGGTGGCAGTATGGAACGTGCTCAATAAAAATACTTACTCACCTAATTATAGAGATGTATTCCCCAATGCAAATGCAGCGCAAGTACCTAATTGTGCAGAAGGCGGGGTGTTGCCCACGCTTGCAGGTATAATAGGCTGCATGCAGGCCAATGAAGTGGTAAAATATATAACTGGTACAGGAGAAATATTAAGCGGAAAAATGTTGTTGTTTGATGCGCTGACGATGCAGAGCAGAATAGTGAAAATTGGAGAGGTAACCCGTATGAATATAACAGCCATAGTAGATAGCATTGATGAGCACACAATATCAGCGCAAGAGCTTAAGGCGGGCATCGACGCTAATAAATATACATTGGTAGATGTGCGAGAAATAGGGGAACGCGAAGCCTATCACATCGGTGGAATCCACATCCCGCTAAGAGAGATAGAACAAGGGACGTTTCAACTTTCGGGCGATAAAGACATTGTGTTTTATTGTGCATCAGGGAGGCGGAGCATGGCAGCAGTTCAATTACTGAGTGGAAAATATAATGTGCAGTTATTGTCGCTGGACGGAGGACTGAAGACTTGGCGAGAGATATCCCAATCGTCAGCTAGAAGCCTTGATTAAACGGATTTCTCACTTCGCTGAAGAAGCTTCATTCGAAATGACAACTTTATTGTTACGTAATTACGGGTGCGCTGCCACCCACTCCTCACCATCCAGGAACACTTCCTTTTTCCAGATCGGCACGGTTTGTTTCAGAGTGTCTATTGCATAACGGCAAGCATCAAATGCAGCATCGCGGTGCGCGGCCGAGACGGCTATGACTACCGCAACATCGCCCACTTTTAATATGCCTGTGCGGTGGTGAATAATGATATGGTGCAGGGGCCACCGCTGCAACATTTGTACTGTTATTTTTTTTATTTCACTCACAGCCATGGGGCGATAGGCTTCAAATTCAAGCCGTACCACTTCTTTGCCTTTTGTAGTAGCGCGAACAGTGCCTATAAATACATCAATACCACCACTCTGCGGTGAAGATGCCATGTTAATACATGCCTGTGTATCGATCGGTTTCCCGGTTATTAATATGTCTACCATGTGCCTAGCCCCCGCTTACCGGCGGTATTATAGCCACCTCGTCCTGTTCATTGATCAAACTATCTGTAGCTGCGTATTCATTGTTCACCGCTATCATGTACGATGCCAGTTTACCTAATTGCGGGTACTGTTCTTCAAGCCGCCTGCGTAACTGTGCTACAGTGGTATGGCTGGGCAGGTCGGCACTTGTTGATGCGCCACCCACTATTTCTTTTGCTATTCCGAAAGCTAAAATGTTTATAGTCATCTATTCTATTTAATAACGTGCGCTGCATGTTTTATCAAAACCTCAACACCTGCTGCAAATACCAAAACTGCTGTCATACGGCGCACGGTCAATGGATTGAATTTTATTGCCCCTACCCTTGATCCAATTTGTCCGCCAATAAGCACGGCGATGCACAATATACCAATGCGTGTGTAATTAATATTTCCCTGTAAGTGTGTTACCTGCCCTGCAATGCCTGAGATAGAATTTACAAAGATGAAGAGGCTTGCTGTTGCGGCTATTTTCTTAGGATCATCCCACTTTGCCAGGTTGAGCAATGGGGATAGAAATATACCACCGCCAATGCCTACTAATCCGGAAAGAAAACCTATGACACCACCTAGTAATCCATCGCGCACATAATTAGGTTTTTCAATTGTTGGTGGTAAGACGTTCTTTGTTTTGATCCATAAGAGTATAGCTGCGGTCAGCAGGCTGCAACCCAGGATAATAAAAAACACATCTTGGCTCAGCTTCATTTTGGCGCCCAAGAATGCCATGGGCACACTTACCAGTACAAGCGGTAATATCTTCTTCCAGTTTACATTTTTGTGTTTGATGTAAATAATGGTACCCCCCGTTACAACAATGATATTGCAGATAAGGGCGGTGAGTTTTATCTCCTGGAAGGGCAACTCATATACTGCTAGTATAGCCAGGTAACTTGAGCCTCCGCCAAAGCCAACTGACGCATATACAAAAGCAATGACGGCGAAGAATATAACAAGTTCCCAATGCTGCATGGCTATGCGGGTTGATGTTTTTTAACTTTGATGACAACTGATTTAGAAGTAGGGGTATTGCTTTTGTCAGCAGTACTTTTTACCGGCACCAGTACATTGGTTTCGGGGAAGTAGGTGGCTGCACATTGTTCCGGTATATCATATGCCACTATTATAAACTTACGCGCCTTGCGTTCTACGCCATCACTGTAATTAAAGAGGTCTACTACATCGCCTGCTTTAAAGCCCAGCTTTTTAATGTCATGCTCATTCATCAGTATTACCCTACGTTCATTAAGCACACCACGATAGCGGTCGTCAAGGCCATATATGGTAGTATTGAACTGGTCGTGGCTGCGTATGGTCATCATCAATAGTTCATCATGAGCAAGCGGAATTGTAGTTACTTCTGTGACTGTGAAATTAGCTTTCTTACTTTCTGTATCGTACTTGCCTTCGCGTGCGCCATTGGGTAGGTAAAAACCACCTGGGAAACGAACCTGTTGGTTGAAGTTTGTAAAGCCCGGTATCACCATTTCTATGTCGTTGCGTATATAGTCGTAATGCTCCTGGTACAATGCCCAGTTTACTTTTGTGCGGTTGGCAAGGGTAGCTTGCGCTAGCTTGCAAATAATAGCAGGCTCACTGAGCAGGTGCTGCGATATAGGTTTCAAATTCCCTTTTGACATTTGCACCACTCCCATAGAGTTTTCGCAGGTTACAAACTGCACCTGTTCTCCAGTCTCATCCTTATCGCTGCGACCAAAGCAAGGGAGTATCAAGGCCTCCGTACCATGTACCAGGTGGCTCCTGTTCAGCTTTGTAGATACATGCACTGTGAGGTCGCATTTACGTAATGCCTCAGCGGTGTACACTGTGTCTGGAGTAGCAGATAGGAAGTTGCCACCCATAGCAAAAAAGACCTTGGCTTTGCCTTCGTGCATGGCATGTATAGACTCTACTACATCATATCCATTCTTACGTGGTGGCTCAAAACCATATACGTGCTGTAAGGTGTCGAGTAGTTTTTTAGAGGGTTTCTCGAAGATGCCCATGGTGCGGTCGCCCTGCACGTTACTGTGGCCACGTACCGGGCAGGTACCTGCTCCCGGCTTTCCTATACTGCCTTTCAGCAGCAGCAGGTTCACAACTTCTTTTATAGTATCAACAGCGTTTTTGTGCTGTGTAAGGCCCATGGCCCAGCAGGCTATAATTTTTGTTTTATGTTTCAGCGCATCGGCAGCAGCCTGCACCTGCTCCATGGGTATGCCGGCTATTGCAGCCAGCTCAGCAGCATTTTGCTTCTTCAGGTCGGTAATAAATTCTGTGTACCCGGCAGTATTTTCTTTAATGAACTCATTCTCAAAAACAGTACCCGGCGCTTTTTCTTCTTCTGCAAGCAGCAATAGTTCTATTGCTTTTATAAGCGCCATGTCACCGTTTATTTTCACGTTCATGAAAATATCGGTGAGCTTGTTGTCTATATTTAAAACTCCCTTAACCGTTTGTGGGTTGTTGAAGCCGAGCAGCCCGGTTTCTTTAAGCGGGTTTATTGAAATGATAGTTGCGCCATTAGCCTTGGCCTTCTGCAAAGCCGTAAGCATGCGCGGGTGATTGGTGCCGGGATTCTGACCCATAATGATCAGTACATCGGCCATATGTATATCATCAAGTGTTGTAGAGCCTTTACCTATTCCTAAAGTTTCTGTAAGTGCAACCCCGCTCGATTCGTGGCACATGTTGGAGCAATCGGGGAGGTTGTTGGTGCCATATTCGCGCACGAACAATTGGTATAAATAAGCAGCCTCGTTACTGGTACGACCTGATGTATAAAAGATGGCTTCATCAGGACTTGCAAGGCTATTTAAATGAGTTGCTATTTTTTTGAAGGCGCCATCCCAGCTTATGGGCTGGTAATGCTTGGCGCCTGTAGGCAGGTACATAGGTTCTGCTACGCGCCCTTTTTTCCCAATATCATAATCATCCAACTTCGCCAGATCTGCAACTGAGTTTGCAGCAAAGAATTTGGCATCCAGTTTTTTTGTTGTAGCCTCTTCTGCAATAGCCTTTGCGCCATTCTCGCAATATTCTGCTATGCCGCTGCGCTCGTCGTCCGGGTCTGGCCAGGCACAACCGGGGCAGTCGTAGCCATCTTTCTGATTGAGGGCTGCAAGCGCTTTAAGGCCGCGCGCTATATTCATTTCTGAAAACACATGCCTACCGCTTATTAACACGGCTGGTATGCCTGCTGCGGCTGTTTTGTGTGCAGACAATTTCAGTCGCCTGAACTTTTCAGGATTTTGTGCCGATGGCACTTGCGTATCTTCCGCCATTAGTCACACATTGTAAAAGGGTTATCATAATTGTCACTCTGGTCCTCCACTATCTCGCTGTCAATGCATTTAAAATCTTTTTCAAGCAGCAGCGCGAGTTGTTTGCCGTTTGCTGTATGGATTGTGTTGTTGAACCCGACAATATTATTGGCCGCCCAATCGACGGCTAGTGTAGCCGGTATGTACATCGTCATTTTTGTACCTATCATGTCCGCATACAGGTTGTCTATGTCGCTGCGTGTTTCCAGTGCATACGTGAATGTGCTATTCCCAAATTCTGTAACCTCTTCTATATGGCCAGTGAGGGCTAATTGTTCCACTTCTGACCTCGTGAGGCGCAGGCGGATGGAATTCCCTTTGATGCGTATTTTCATATACTACTGCATTATTATCCTGTGTGCACCGGTATAAATATTATACCGCTCACCACGTAAAAAACCAATTAATGTCATTCCCCATTCTTCGCACATCTGCGCAGCTAGTGATGAAGGGGCACCAATAGCTACAATTATTTTTATGCCCGCCATCGTGGCCTTCTGCACTAGCTCGAAGCTTGCGCGGCCGCTAAGCAACAGCATGTGTTCCTGTAAAGGTAATGTGTCCTTATTCAGCATAGCGCCAATTAGCTTATCAACTGCGTTGTGCCGGCCCACATCTTCACGTGCCAGTAGCAGGTTACCTTCCATATCGAACAATGCACAACCATGCAGGCCGCCAGTATGTTCAAATACCTCCTGCTGCTTGCGTAGCTTTTCAGGCAATTCATAGATCAATGATGAAGGTACGCGCAAGGTATCTTCGGTTACTGCTACATTGCAAGCTGTGCGTACCGCTTCAATAGACGATTTGCCGCATACTCCGCAGCTGGATGTTGTATAGAAATGGCGGTCGAGCTTTGCCATATCTGGTTGCACATTTTCATCCAGGCTCACACGTACTACGTTTTCATTAGTGCCATTGCAATGCTTTATACTTATTATCTTTTTGGCAGATGTGATGATACCTTCAGTATATAAAAAACCAGTCGCCAGTTCCATATCGTTGCCGGGAGTGCGCATGGTTACAGAAATACTCTTTTGCATTCGTTGCCCCGCAGGTCCATATTCCAGTCTTATTTCTACCGGTTCTTCGGCAGCCAGTACCTCGTCTGTATCAAACGATGACGATGTATTTACTTTTGTTACTGGTATATGTACAAATGCCGGGCGCGCCATGCATCAAATTTACGAATGAAACGGGATTCATAGTGGCTAGTATTTCAAATAGACAGTCCATAGTAAACGTGTCCACAGACAATGCCATCAAAATCTGCAATGCCAGGTAAGTGCCCCCACAGTTGAAACCCGAATTTCTCTAAAAGTTTAATGCTTGCCGTGTTTTGGTCTAATACAATGGCTATGTAGTTTTTTATGTGAAGGGTTGGCGCTTCTAGTATGGCATGTGCCAGGAGTGCGCTGCCAATCCCTTGCCCCATATAATTATGGTCTATGTAGTAGCTTACTTCTTTTACAAACCGTAATGCATGCCGCCCTGGCCGGTATGCGCTCACTGTAAGCCAGCCCGTTATGTTGCCATCGATTTCAGCCACAAATATTGGGTGGTCATTATGCGTATGCCCGTCAAACCATTCCTGTCGAAGCGTAAGTTGCCATGGGCGGGTATCGGCTGTCATAAAAGCACCTGCTACCGATTGATTGTAAATATCAACTATTCTTTGCAAGTCATCCTTCCGGGCAATGCGAATAAGCATCAGTATGATTTTGGAAATTGAAATTAACAAAATCCTATTGGCCAAGTTGCAAGAATGCTTGCAAATGTTGGTATTAATATTTGAATACTGTGCTCGTGAAGGTAAGTAGGCTTAATGATTAAATCCCCGAAAATGATATTTATGCAGTTGCTTCCACCCAGGCATCGTTCTCTTTGAGCAACAGTATCAATTCATCTACGGCAATCTCGCTGGGTACATTACGCTTCATAATATCCTTGCCTTTGTAAAGTGTTATTTTGCCGGCACCGCTGCCCACGTAACCAAAGTCGGCATCGGCCATTTCGCCAGGGCCATTTACTATACAACCCATGATGGCTATTTTCACACCTTTCAAGTGGTGTGTGGCGGCCCGTATCTTGGCAGTCGTCTCCTGCAGATCGAACAAGGTACGGCCACAACTGGGACAGCTGATGTATTCGGTTTTGCTGATGCGTGTACGTGTAGCCTGTAATATAGAAAACGCAGTATTATTGAGGAACTGGTGTTTGTTCTTTACTTCAAGATAGGTGCGGCCACTTACTTTTATTTCCTCTATTTCTTTGCCCGTAAGCCATATGCCATCACCAAAGCCATCCAGGAACAGGCCGCCGGCTTCTGTCGCCAACTGTATCAGTTGTTCATCAATGCTGTTCTTGTTACTGTTTACTTTCAGTATTACCGGGCACTGTATGTTGCATTGCATCAGTTCGGAAATAAAGCGTCTTACGGAAGGCATCGCGTTTGCGTTGGTACTTTCAATGCAAAGAACAGCCTGTGTATCCTTAACCTTATTCATAAGGCTGGTTAGTATGTGCCATGGTGCATCAGCATCTACACTCACAAAATGCTGCGTGTGAGGGATCGATGCTTGCAGATAATCTTCACTGGTGTATAACAGAAGACCAGTGTTGCCAGGCATTTGCTGCACATATTTATGATCGCAAATGGTTTGCAGGGTACCGGGTAAGCCAAAGTTGATAGCGTTGTGCCCGGTATATATATAATCTGCTGCGCCATCGCTGATGTTCCACTTATCACTAGCCTCATCGTAACGGTAGCCTATAGATGCAAGATCGGCGGGGAGTATATTAGGTTCATTACTGTAGTCTACAACTACCACTGGTACGTGACCAATGCCTATATGAGTTACAACATTTGTGCTGCGGCGTTGGTATGCGAAAGGGTTGTATGGTAACTTTATTTTCCCATTGCCGACAAAAGGTTCGATGCCTGTATGTTGTTGCCTGTTGATGTACCTGTTTACAATATCCTTACATACTGGTATCTCAAATTCGGGATCTTCAGTGAGCGACACACGTATAGTATCACCAATACCATCTTCAAGCAAGGTGCCGATTCCTATTGCACTTTTTATACGGCCGTCTTCGCCATCGCCGGCTTCTGTTACACCCAGATGTAGTGGGTAGCACTCGCCAAACTCTTCATCCATTTTCTGTATCAGTGCCCTGTAAGCCTGTACCATTACTATTGGATTGCTGCTTTTCATGCTGAGTATCACCTGGTGGTAATTTTCTTCGCGGGCTATGCGCAGGAATTCCATAGCGCTTTCTACCATACCCATAGGGCTATCGCCATAGCGGCTCATAATACGGTCGCTGAGGGAGCCGTGGTTGGTGCCAATACGCATGGCGGTACCATACTCCTTGCATATGCGTAGCAGCGGCGTGAACCGTGTCCTGATACGATCTACTTCGGCAGCATATTCAGCATCGGTATATTCCAGTAGGTCGAATTTTTTCTTATCTACATAGTTGCCGGGATTTACCCTTACCTTTTCCACTATACGTGCAGCTATTTCAGCAGCATTTGGAGTAAAGTGTATATCGGCAACAAGTGGGGTGTCATATCCCTTTTTGCGGAGTTCGTTCTTTATATTTAGCAAATTTTCAGCCTCGTTTTTGCTGGGGGCAGTTATTCGCACCAGTTCGGCGCCGGCTTCAATGCAACGTATAGTTTGCGTCACAGTCCCGGCAGTATCCATGGTGTCTGTGGTGGTCATGGTTTGTATGCGGATGGGATGCCCGCTACCTAGCAGCAGGTTACCTATTTTTACTTCGCGTGTAGTGAGGCGTTGGTATTCGGTAAGAGACCGGCAATATTGTTGTAACATATGAACCGCAAAGGTAGGATAATAGGTATGAACCTAATGGTGTAGCGAAAGTAAAAACGTAATATATGAGGTTTCGGAAAAGAGAAGAAAAAAACAAATTGTTACGTTGGGCCGTGAAATGTATGTTTTTCTAGTAAACAATAGTATTTTAGCAAATCCTCAAAGTATCGGATGGAATACGAAATTAAACAATCAGGTAAATTTAGATATGTAGAAGAAGGCACAGGTGAGCCACTGGTGCTGTTGCACGGCTTATTTGGTGCGTTAAGTAACTTTAAAGACCTGGTGGATTATTTCAAAAATACACACAGGGTTATTATACCTATGCTGCCCCTTTTTGATTTATCTATACTTGATACTTCGGTTTCGGGTCTTGCTAAACACGTGCAAAAATTTCTAGAAGCATTTGAAATAAGCAATGTACACCTGCTGGGTAATTCACTGGGTGGGCATATAGGTTTGGTATATGCCCTGAAGAACCAGGAAAATGTAAAGACCATTACACTTACCGGCAGCTCTGGTTTGTTTGAGAACGGTATGGGCGAAACCTACCCCAAACGCGGAGATTATGACTACATAAAGAAAAAAACAGAACTTACCTTTTATGATCCTGCCCTGGCTACCAAGGAATTGGTTGACGAGGTGTTCTCGATAACAAATAACAGGCTAAAGGCATTGAAGGTAATAAGCCTTGCCAAATCAGCTATACGCCACAACCTGGGCGATGAGATAATGGATGTAAAAGTGCCTACCTGCCTGATATGGGGAAAGAACGATACGATAACCCCACCTATGGTTGCGCAGGAGTTCAATAAGCTCATACCTAATTCAGAACTGCATTTTATTGATAAATGCGGACATGCTGCTATGATGGAAGTGCCAGATGAATTCAATAAGATACTAGCTGAATTCCTCTCAAAGCATAAAGGTTAGTGAAGGCCGTTAACAGAATATTAACGTTGCCGGAATTCATTTAATTTAATTTGGTGTGAGATTTGTACGTCTATATCTTGAGCACGAAGATAACTGTGATGAAACATGACTATTGAGCAACTGATTTCGCCTATTGTACCTACCCTTCTCCCTACAGATACAGGGAATAGAGCTTTATACCTGATGGAAGAAAATAATTTCCAGCAATTACCGCTGATAATAGATGAGCGGTATAAAGCTTTGATACAGGAGAATGATGTACTGGATTGGGAAGCTCCCGGTTCTCCATTAAGTATTGCACACTTCCTCGATTATAAGCCTGCAGTTTTTGCCCATAGTCATCCTTTTGATGCTATGCGTATTGCGCATGCTCAAAACCTTTCGGTAGTACCGGTCATTGATAATGAAAACAAATACCTGGGCGCTATAACAAGTAGCGAGCTGTTGAAGTATATAACTGAAAACAGCGGATTGGATATGCCCGGTGGTATAATAGTGCTGGAAATATCGCCACGTAACTATACACTGCACGAGATAGCCCGTATCTGCGAAAATGAGGATGTACTGCTGACCAGCACGCAACTGCGCACCAATAGCCACAACGGCATGCTTGAGGTGACGCTGAAGACCAACCGTACAGATATAGATGCTGTAATCGCATCGCTGGAGCGCCATAATTATAAGGTGATAGAAGCACATGGCGAACAGACAGAAGATGAGGATGTGCAAGACAGGTTCAATAACCTGATGAACTTCATCAACATCTAATCTGTTCAACCCTTTTCTTTCTTTAAATTTGTACCAAAACGTATAAATGATAGCTATAGGCGATGTGCTGCTGAGCGACGAAGTGGTGCAAGAGCAATTTGTTTGCGACCTGAATAAATGCAAGGGTGGTTGCTGTGTAGATGGTGACTGTGGTGCACCGCTTACTGAGGCTGAAACAAAAACACTTGCCCAAATATACCCCAAGGTAAAACCATACTTACCCGCTAACTATGTTGCCGAAATAGAGCGGCAAGGTACCCACACCTACGATAACGAGTTTGGCTATGTGACACCTACGGTGAATGGTGGCATCTGTGCCTACGGTACCATTGACGAAATGGGAATCGTGATGTGCGGCATTGAAAAAGCATACAAAGATGGGGTTGTAGATTTTAAAAAACCCATTTCCTGCCATTTGTATCCTATACGGGTAAAAGAAATGCAAGGCTATGAGGCTGTGAATTATGAACCGCGTAAAAGTCTTTGTAAGCCTGCCTGCAAGCTGGGGCGCCAACTGAAAGTACCTGTATACAAATTCCTGAAAGATGCACTTGTACGTAAGTACGGCGATGAGTTTTATGATACGCTAGAAGCCGTGGCAAGGAAGATGAATACTTAATGCCCATCTATTGTTTCATTTTTTTGTAGATTGTATTTTAATGTAGCACAAGCGTATGTAGAGATATAAAAATATATCGTTTATGTTTGATTAAAAGTTATGTAATAAATCTATGCATGCGCTTATACAAGCCGTATATTAATGTAGTGTGTTCAACGTTATTTTCTGATAATTGATGTGATATTATGAAGATAAGATTGACATTTTTCTTGTGCCTGCTATCTCTCATTTCTTGTGGGAGCAGGGTGCTTGCACAAGATACTGATGTATCGTCTTTACTAAAAACATTACATTCGTCCAAGCCGGATACCGATAGAAGTAAAACATACACCGAAATAGCTGATTATTATCACAGGATATCAAATGAGGATTCTTCATATTATTTTGTGAACCAGGGGCTTGCCTTTGCCAACAGCATAGATGATAAAAAAAGGGAAAGCAAACTGCTGGAGGTCATGGGGGCTTTGGACATGGAGAAGAACATGTATAATAAAGCGTTGCAAGATTTTACTCAGGCATTGAATATTAATAAAGGTATCAATGATATACGTGCTACTGGTATCGATTATTTAAGCCTGGGGCGTGTAGCTGTAAGTAAAGGCGACTACACGCATGCTACGAACTATTATATTGAAGCGCTAAAAATATTTGAAAGCATTAATGATAAAAGCAAAGCCGGTGCTGCGTATATGTCATTAGGCGTGACATGCGAAGCGCTGGGTGAAAATGAGAAAGCGCTCAATTATCTTCTTAAGTCACAAGATATGTTGAATGCTGTTCCCTTCTCTGTATATAATTTACAATTGATGAACGACCTGGGCCTTGTCTATCACCAATTGAAAAATTATGATGCCAGTATGAAGATTTTGAGCATAGGTATTGCTAAAAGTACAGCGCCTGAATATGCTTTTGTTCGTGCCCAACTGTTGTCTAATGCCAGTGGTGTTTTATACGATGCGGGACATCATAAAGAGGCGATAGAGTACATGAATGAAACCTTGCAACTGACCAGGAAAATGAATTTCAAGGAATCTGAATGCTATGCACTGGTAAACATTGCAGAAACGCAGGCAGACCCGGTGCAGGCGCTTGCACACTTAAAAGAGGCGCTTGCCATTAGCCAGGAAATAGGCCAGAAGTACTTGCAAATGAAGATATATGAAAACCTGGCAGAATTTTATAAAAAACAACAACGATTTGCTGAGGCGCTGGAGGCTACCGATAAAAAAAATGATCTAAAAGACAGCATTTTGAATAAACAAAAAGTTGTTGAAATAGCGGATCTTCAAAGTACATATGAGTTGGGGCAATCTAACAACAAAGTAAACAACCTGACGCTTATAAATAGCAGGGATGAGTTTAGGACTAAACTGGTTATTGCTATAGCTGCCGGCATTGGGTTAATACTCATCATCGGTGGGTTTTACTATCGCAAGGTGACCCTACTGAATAAACAACTGGTAGTGCAACGTGAAGAACTAAAAGAACTGAACGACGTTACTGTAGCCCAAAAAGAAGAACTGAAAGAGCTGAATACAGTTAAGGACAAAATATTTTCGGTGATAGGGCATGATCTGCGTAGCCCGTTGGGCAATATTATAAGCATGCTGCAGGTGATGGAAGAAGAAGCAGGTGTTATTAATGATGAGTACCTGCCATATGTAAATGAACTTAGGTTGCAATCACTGCTTACACTTGATACCCTGGATAAATTGCTGTACTGGGGTAAGAACAGTTTTAAAGGCATTGTTATTCAGCAACAGATATTTACTGTTGATACTATTATAAAAAGCAACATTGAACTGCTTACTATAGCCGCCCAACAAAAGAATATTACTGTAACAGATAAAGTACCCGCAGGCACACAAATATTTGCAGACGTATCGCATTTTGATTTTGTGACCCGTAACTTGTTTTCAAATGCTTTAAAATTCACTCCACCGGGCGGATCCATCCATATTAATGCAACCGAAAATGATAAGCCTGGCTTTACAGTATTTGCGGTGCATGACACAGGCGTGGGCATGAGCCAGGAAGAACAAGATCATCTCTTTAGCCTGGACCTTACTAGTAAGATAGGTACGCAGGAAGAGGTAGGTACTGGTATAGGCCTTATGTTGTGTAAGGAGTTTGTAGAGAAGAACGGTGGGGAGCTCTGGGTAGCCAGCAAACAAGGCGAAGGCTCTACTTTTTATTTTTCTTTTAAGATGGCTTAGCTGAAAGCTACTGGCAGTTCGGTTAAACAAAGAAAGCAGCCACTTGGCTGCTTTCTTTGTTATAATACATTTGTAGCTACTAGTAACGATACAGATCAGTTTTGTATGGACCGTGCTGAGGAATACCCAGGTAAGCTGATTGTGCATCTGTAAGTTCGTCAAGCACAACACCTATTTTAGCAAGGTGCAGGCGGGCTACTTTTTCGTCCAGGTGTTTAGGCAGTACATAAACTTTGTTTTCGTACTTCTCGCTGTGCAGCCACAGTTCTATTTGTGCCAGTGTCTGGTTGCTGAAAGAGTTACTCATTACAAAGCTAGGATGGCCCGTAGCGCAACCCAGGTTCACCAGGCGGCCTTCTGCCAGTACTATCACTTGTTTGTCTTCTATTGTGTAAAGATCAACCTGTGGTTTAATAGTATCCTTAGTATGACCGTAGCTTTTGTTCAACCAGGCCATATCAATTTCAATATCAAAGTGGCCTATGTTACAAACAATAGCCTTGTCTTTCATCAAACGGAAATGATGTTCAGTGATCAGATCGCGGCAACCGGAAGCGGTAACAATGATATCAGCTTCTTTTACCGCATCAATCATTTTCTTCACTTCAAAACCGTCCATAGCTGCCTGTAATGCGCAGATAGGATCGATCTCTGTAACTATAACACGTGCACCGGCACCACGCAGACTTTCCGCAGAACCTTTACCTACATCACCATAACCACCTACTACGGCAACCTTGCCGGCCATCATAACATCGGTAGCGCGGCGTATAGAGTCAACCAGGCTTTCTTTGCAACCATACTTGTTATCAAATTTAGACTTGGTAACAGAATCGTTCACATTGATAGCAGGGATAGGCAATGTGCCTTTTTCCATCCTCTCGTACAGGCGGTGAACACCGGTAGTGGTTTCTTCACTGAGACCTTTTATGTGTTGTATCAGTTCGGTATAAGTATCAAATACTATGTTGGTCAGGTCACCACCGTCATCCAGTATCATATTCAGTGGACGATCTTCGCTGCCGAAGAATAGTGTCTGCTCAATGCACCAGTCAGCTTCTTCCTGAGACTGCCCTTTCCATGCAAATACACCAATACCTGCTGCTGCAATTGCTGCTGCTGCATGGTCTTGTGTTGAAAATATGTTGCAAGAGCTCCAGCGTACTTCAGCACCCAATGCTATAAGTGTTTCTATTAGTACAGCAGTCTGTATGGTCATGTGCAGGCAGCCTGCTATACGTGCACCTTTAAGTGGCTGTGAAGGGCCATATTCAGCACGTATGGACATCAGTCCCGGCATTTCCGCTTCAGCTAAAGTAATTTCTTTACGTCCCCATGCAGCAAGGCTAATGTCTTTTACTTTGTAGGGCAGGTTCAAATCAATGTTAGAACGAGTCATCGTGCTCATAAATGGTTATTAAAAAATTTTTACGAAATTAAGAAAAATAATTATAGTTAAATCGCATGTAACCCTGTTAACATGAGTTTTACAGCCTATCAACAAACTATTGCGCTTAAATGTTGCTGTTGAAGGCGCTTATTTTTGCAAGGGTCTCTTCGCCAACGGGTACCAATGGTAACCTGAGTTTGTTTTGACCAATGTTAAGCAGCTTCAGTGCGGCTTTAACGCCTGCAGGATTGCCTTCTGCAAATAGGAGGCCTATACCGGGGAGTAGTTTATATAATAGTTTGCGCGCAGCAGCGTAGTCGTTTTCCAATGCGAGATTAACCATTTGTGTAAAATCGGCCGTATAGCAATTTGCAGCTACCGATATAACACCTTCCATGCCTATAGCTATCTGCGATACAATGAGGTCGTCATCGCCTGAAAGTACAGCAAAATGTTCTGGCTTACCCTTTACCAATTCCATACACTGGGGCAGACTGCCGCTGGCTTCTTTTATAGCGACTATATTGCTATGTTCGCCGGCAAGGCGCAGTGCAGTAGTTGGTGCTAAGTTGCTGGCCGTGCGGCCTGGTACATTGTATAATATTATAGGTTTATCTGTAGCTTCGGCAATAGCTTTAAAATGCTGGTACATGCCTTCCTGTGTAGGTTTGCTGTAGTAAGGTACAACGCTTAAAATGCCATCAACTCCCTGCAGGTCGTCTGTTTGCAGTTGGTGTACTATTTCAGCGGTGTTGTTACCACCTATACCACACACTACAGGCACACGGCCCGCGTTTTGAGCAATGATAAATGCAAGTATCTTCTTTTTTTCGTCGGCAGAGAGGGTAGGGGTTTCAGCAGTTGTACCCAATGCAACCAGGTAGTTTACCTTATTGGCGATCACGTGGTTCACCAGTTTGCCCAAGGAGGCGAAGTCTATTGTATTATCATTATTGAACGGAGTAACGAGTGCTACACCGGTACCGCTAAATTTGTGTGACATTGGATACGTAACTTTTTATGCGCTTTGTTCTGTTTTTTCTTCTTCTTCAATCTCATCGTAAAAACCCATTTTTGAGAATTTTTCGATGCGTTGAGTGATGCGAGTTTCTGCATCAAATTTATAAAGGTCTTGTATGGTAGTGATCAGAAATTCTTTTATAATTGCAGCCATTGCTTCAGGATTGGCATGAGCGCCACCCAAAGGTTCAGGGATTACTCCATCTACCAGACCAAATTGGTTCATGTCTTCAGAGGTAAGTCTTAATTGTTCGGCAGCCTTTTCTTTAAAGCTCCAGCTTCTCCATAATATAGATGAGCAGGATTCTGGAGATATAACCGTGTACCAGGTATTTTCAAGCATCATTACTTTATCGCCGATGCCTATACCAAGTGCACCGCCCGATGCTCCTTCGCCTATCACTATACATATAACGGGAACTTTCAGGTTCACCATTTCAAACAGGTTGCGGGCTATTGCCTCGGCCTGACCGCGCTCTTCGGCCTCCAACCCAGGATAAGCGCCGGGGGTATCTATAAACGTAATAATGGGCCTATTGAATTTTTCAGCTATTTTCATCAGCCGCAGAGCTTTGCGGTACCCTTCAGGGTTGGCCATACCAAAGTTGCGCATTTGGCGCATTTTAGTATTAACGCCTTTCTGATGGCCTAGCACCATTACCGGCATGCCATCTAGCTCGGCCATGCCGCCAACAATAGCTTTGTCGTCTTTTACCTGCCTATCGCCATATAGCTCTGTGAAATTAGAGAAAACCTTTTCTATATAATATAGTGTATATGGTCTGTCGGGGTGACGGCTCAGCTGTACGCGCTGCCAGGGAGTAAGGTGAGTATATATGCGTGCCTTGGCCTCATCTATAGATAATTCAAGTTCGTTGATGCTTTTAGTAACATCAACCTGATTTTTAGCCGACATTTCTTTTAATTTGCTGATCTGCGCATACAGGTCTTCAAGCGGCTTTTCAAAATCAAGAAATTGCATAGAAAGTTTTATGAGGCTGTAAAAATACTATAAACATAGCGTAAACAGACAAAAGCTAAACAACTGTAATGTATAAAAATGCTTCCCGGTTATTGCCAGGCGTTTTTAAGTGGATCGTAACCCCGGACAGAAAACGTGTTTTTATGCTTCCCGCTGTTATTATCGTAGTTGCCTATTTTTGTATATATGGCTACTACACCACCTGATGAAGGTAGGTTGCCAGGGGCAAAACCAGGACGGAATACCTTTATCATAGCAACATCTGATGGGTTTACAGTTAGTGGTATATCTGTATCTACTAAAAATTCATTTATATATACGGCTACATCGTTATTGCGCCACATGAGTTCCTGTACACCTGTGGTGGGGTTCATTTGAGATTGTATGCCTGGCACGTGCTCCATCAGGAAGGTATTAATATCTATAGACCGGCTAATATCGTCATTTGTAAGCCCGTCGAATGTTATATCGTCAATTCCCGTAAACAAGGGGCTAACATGTTCGCGTGCAAAATCTTCTATCACCTTACGTTTAGCGGTTACTACTACCTCAGGTAATAAATATTTACTCATTTTAGACTTTTCGTCAAATTGATAGTCTTGTTCTTTTATAGCTGCAAACTTGCTTTTGGCAAAAGTGTCTTGTGGGCCAATGTATATGAATTTTGTTATTTTGGCGGCAGGTACAAAGGCAGAATCTAATGATGTAACTGCATCTATCCACAGTTCTCCATTGTTTTTGCGCAGAGAGGGAGAAAACATAAACAATGCAGTATCCTGAAACAATAGATTGCGTATTGCAAATGCTTTTCTTTTTGTAAGCGGTGCTTTATCAATTATGTTTTTCTTTCCTTTATACAACACCATATAATTAAGGAAGGAGTCCTTGCGGGCATAGTCCCTCACTACGCCACGAATATTAAAGAAGTCTTTTTGCAGCAAAAAATTGAACGCATATTTGCCATCTGGTATATTGTCGCCAATAGTCAAAGTACCTTCTGCATATCCGTTTATGAGGGGGTATCTGTATTGCCAGGTCTGTCCCGTTTGCATGTTCTCTATCCACAACTGAACAGTGATTGCGTTTTCTGCGCGCGTATAATGTTTTAATTCGCATTGCCATTGCACGGGGTCGCCCTGTAGGAAACTGGTTTTATTGATACTGATATTGAGGCTATCGGCAGCAAAGCATCCATCGCAAATAAACAATATAAAAATAACAAGGGTAATTTTTTTCATTATGTACTGATGAAAAAGTGTTGTTAAAGTGACCAGTAAAGTGCGTTAATATTCTTTGACTCCGCTTAGCGTACTTAGTTTAACAGATTTAAAATTTATTTCTGAAGTGTTTTTGTTTTCGTACCCCTCATCGGCAGAGATATTTACGTTTTTGAAGTTGATCTTTGTAATAGGCATATTGGGCAAGCCGGTAAGTGATATTGCCTTTTTAGCACCCAAACAAGTTACATTGCTGATGTAGAAATCCCTGAATTGTGGTATTTTATCATTTTTGCCTTCGTCGTCACCTTTTGTTTTCCCAGCGGGCATGTCTTCATAATAGGTATCAAAAATAACGGCTTCGCCCTTTATGTCTTTCATGTTGATATTTGTGATGTAGATGTCTTTAACAAGACCGCCTCTACCCGGGTTGCTTTTTACACGTATGCCGGCATCGGTACCTGTAAAAGTGCAATCATCAACAAAAATATCCTGCATACCACCATCTGTATTACTGCCAATTACAAAACCACCATGCGCCCTTAACACTGTATTGCCTGCTACAAGTATATTCTGCGTTACAGGGCCACTTTCTCCTTTTTTAGTTGATGCTTTCATGCATATACCGTCGTCACCCGCGTTTACTGTGCATTTATAGATCACAACATTTTTACAAGCGCTAATGTCTATGCCATCACCATTTTGCGCCCACCAATCGTTGTAGATATTTACACTCCGCATTGTCAGGTTGGTGCAGGAGTTAGGATAAAAAGCAAACTTAGGAGAGTTACGAATAGTAATCCCTTCTAGCAGAACATTATTACAATTAACAAAGAACACCATGTAGGGACGATTGAAGTCGCGGGCAGGCAGGTAAGCTTCTGGTCCTTGTTTTCCGCCTTCCTTTTTTAGTTTCTTCATGTAAGCCTCACCATCTATAGCCTCACGCGATGGCCACCATATTTTACCATCGTCACTTACTACACCACCTGAAGCCAGCAGTCTGTTCCATTCGTCTGGAGAAACTTTTTGCTTTTTTACTGGGCGCCATGTATCACCTGCGCCATCTATTTTTCCGGAGCCAGTTATGGCTATGTTTTGCAGATCGTACCCATATATAGGGGATGCCGGCACATAGGAAGTGCTGGTATTAGATGCCTTTATGATAGGGTATTGGGTATGGTCTTTTGTAAACTGTATCAACGCGTTCTGTTCTACTACAAGGTTTACGTTGCTTTGCATTTGTAGAGGGCCTGTAAGCCAGGTGCCAGCTGGTACTATCACCTTACCACCGCCAGCTTTTGAGCAAGCGGTTATAGCATCTGCAAAGGCTTTGGTATTAAGTGTTTGGTTATCGGCAATGGCCCCATAATCTTTTATATTAAATGATTTATCGGCAAACGAAGGCTCGGTAACAACAGGCATTTTAAAAGGGCACTGGCTGTAATAATAAGTCAGGTCTTTTACCTGGGCTGTTGTTATTGTTGTAAAGGATAAAACAAAACATGTGCATATTAAGCCCATGTCGTATAACTGCTTGCGTATCATTATAGTTCTCTGTTTGTGTTGAATCAAAATTAATCAACTTGTGTGCCATATAATATGCAGTTTATGCAATCGTTCCCGGTGTTTGTAGGTATAGAGAATTAAGAAATAAGGTACTTTTAATTCAATAAACGGATAAGTAATGAAAACTTTTTTCCACTACAAAATCGTAGTATTTGCAGCAATTATTTTAATGGCTTTCAATATGGACAATAGGCGCATAACGGTATTTATGGCTGGCGATAGTACTATGTCTGTAAAAGAAACAAAAGCCTATCCTGAAACTGGTTGGGGCATGCCCTTTATCTATTTTTTTGATTCTTCAATTACAATTGTAAACAAAGCAAAGAACGGCCGCAGTACGCGTACATTTATATCAGAGGGCTTGTGGGGTTCTATCATTGATAATGTAAAACCGGGCGACTACGTTTTTATTGAATTTGGTCATAATGATGAATCGAAAGAGAAGGTAGACCGCTATACTACCCCTGAAGAATATAAGGTTAATCTGACGAAATTTGTAACGGAAACGAGAAACAAAAAAGGCTTACCCATATTGCTTACGCCTTTAAGCCGTCGTAAATTTGATACTGGCGGTACCGCCCTTGAAACACACGAAATATACTCGCCGCTTGTAAGAGAAGTAGCCAAGGAGCAAAATGTGCCACTGATTGATCTTGATGAAAAAAGTAAAGAACTGTTACAGCAGATGGGGCCTGAAAATTCGAAGCTATTGTTCAATAAGCTGGGGCCGGGTGAGCACCCCAATTACCCTGAGGGCGTTGATGATAATACCCATTTTAATGAACTAGGTGCACGTAAGATGGCTGAATTAGTGCTACAATCGATGAAGGATATGAAGATAGAGTTGGCTACACACCTGACTGCTGGCAGAAAAGGCGCAAAATAATGAAGCGTATATTGACATTTGCTTTATTGCTGCTGATCAGTTCTTTGGTATATGCACAAGTAGCAAGAGATACTTCCTTTACTGTTTACAGTGCATTTGTGAAAGCGTATAAAAAGCAACCGTTTATAAGCATAGTATATCCGTCTTTGCCACACAGTGTTATTGCAGATACAGGGAAGGTCTATTGTACACTCGCTGGCCATGCCCTGCATGCCGATGTGTTTTATCCACATAAACTAGGGCATAAGGCCAGACCGGCAATATTATTGATACATGGCGGCGGGTGGCGCTCGGGGTCGCGCGATCAGCAAGTGCCCATGGCACAGCAATTGGCTGCGCGGGGCTATGTGACCATTACTGTCGAATATCGTTTATCGCCTGAAGCGAAGTACCCTGCTGCTGTTTATGATCTGAAAAGTGCCATAAAGTGGGTAAGGCTCCATGCTAAAGATTATGGAATAAATAAAAACAAAATTGCAGTTTTGGGATGCTCCGCCGGTGGCCAGCTTGCAGCCTTACTGGGTACCACAAATGGTTTGCCTGCATTTGAGGGTAGTGAGTGTAATAATAGTGAAGAAAGCGCTGTAAACGCTATTATAGATATAGATGGTATATTAGCTTTTACACATCCTGAGTCGGGTGAGGGAGATGAAAGCAAAGGGATATCTGCAGCGGCCTATTGGTTGGGGGCAACAAGGGCTGAAAACCCGCTCCTGTGGCAGGATGCATCGGCATTAAATCATGTAAATCAAAGCACCCCACCTATCCTATTCATTAATAGTAGTGTAGCCCGCATGCATGCTGGTAGGGACGATATGATGCGTAAACTGGATACATTAGGGATATATCATGAAGTGCATACGTTTACCGATGCCCCGCACCCATTTTGGCTATTTGAGCCATGGTTTAAACCAACAGTAAAGTACGTTGTTGATTTCCTGGATAAAGTGTTTGATTATAAATAAGAGTCTATCGGTATTACATGCTCGATTCCCTGATGATCATGTTGGGAACAAGTACCATATTTTCAAATTGTTTTACCGGCCTTTTGCTGCTTATCAATTGCACCAGTAGTTCTGTTGCATTTGCCCCCATCTCAAAAGCCTGTTGTCTGATAACAGAAAGAGAAGGTTGCAGCCACTCTGTAAGGTCAAGATTAGAGAAGCCAATAAGGCCAACGTCATTAGGCACACTAACGTTGTTTTTCTTAAAATAACGAAGGCAATTAGTAGTAAGTTTATCAGCACATGCAATGATGGCATCTGGCTTATTTTTCCCTTTCAATAATTCCTTCAGTACCGTTTCTGTTTCCTCATATATCAACCCGCCGTGCAGGCAATATTTAATAAAATCTGGGTTGTAGGGCAGTCTGCTATCTTCAAGCGCTTTTATGTAGCCGGCAAGCCTTTCTTTTATAATAGAGAGGTATTCAGCATTACCAAGGAAAGCTATTTTTTTGTAGCCATTTTGTGCCAGGTGCATTGTAGCGTTGTAAGCGCCCATATAGTTATCAGAGGTTACCTTGTGGGTTTGTATGTCTGCAACTATCCTGTCAAAAAACACTATAGGCATTCCTTTGTCGCGCAGTTCTTTCAAGTGGCTGAAATCTGTTGTTTCAGATGAAATAGAGATGATAATACCATCTACCGACCGCGATGCCAAGTGTTTTACATTGATCACCTCGCGTTCGTACGATTCATTACTTTGGGTGATAATGACATTGTAACCAGCGTTGTAGGCTACTGATTCTATTCCATTAATAGCCTGTGAGAAAAAACTATTGGCTATTTCGCAAACCACCACACCAATAGACCTTGTTTTTCTTTCCTTAAGGCCAAGAGCTATGGGGTTAGGCATATAGTTCATCTCTTCGGCATACTCAATTACCCTTTTTTTCGTCTTGGCACTTATTTCGTAACTGTCTCTCAATGCCCTGGATACAGTAGAAGTAGATAGGTTTAATGCTTTGGCAATATCCTTAATAGTTACAGGCTCAAATTTCATATAGATATAATCTTAACGCTGTAATATTCCTTAGCGCATTTGGGGTTAACGTATTAACTATGACGTTTTAAATATACGTTGAAAAAGCGAGAAATAAAAACACCCAAGCATTGTATCTGCCTTGTTTCTATAGTCTTTTTTCAGGCTAAATCTTTAGGTAGTAACGAAGTAAACTAAAGTTGATATTTTGTTTTTACAAAGGCACTCATATTTTCTACATATTCGAGCCCTTTAGTGATGTGGCTTTTCCAAAGCGCATCAATAACCAGCATCACAAATTGTGTTTCTTCCTCTGCGTCTTTATAGTCGAGTGCTATAAAAGCGTTTTTTAACAGGGTGTAGAGTGGTTTTAAAAAGCGCTGATGCTGTTCTACAGAGAAAGGCATATCAACTAACCGGTATTGCAGGCGCCAGAACATAGGCTCATCTGTTATCAGTTTGAGTGGAAGTTCCAGGGCGGCATCTATCAGTTCATGTGCATTCCGTTCTGTGAGAGTGCCCCTGTTGTGTTCTACAATACGCATATATCCTGTTTTGATAATATAATCAAGCAGTTTGTCTTTATTCCCAAAATGTTTGAATATAAGAGATTCTGCCACCTCAGCTTCCTTTGCTATCAGCTGGGACGATGTATTTTCAAAACCCCTTTCTGCAAAAAGGGTTAATGCAACGGTTGCAATTCTCTGTTTTCGGTTCATGACGTATGCAAAGCTATTTTGTAAAAAGCTATTAAACTAATGTCTCAATTAGTTAAATATAATTTAAAAAAACTTTATTGGTATAATGTATAAAAGACTATTTATCACAAACGTTATCGGGAACGTTTGCATAATTATTTGTTATAAAACAATGCTTTTTGACTCAAAATCAAGCTAAACTTGTATTTGATTAGGGTGAGTGATTGCTCACTTTGCATAAAATTTTAACGTTTCCTTCATGAAAAAAATGCTGCTTACGCTGTGTATGCTGTTCATTACAACATGCATTTTTGCACAGACCAAGTTAATATCGGGGATGGTTACTGGATCTGAGGGGGATACTCTAATAGGTGTTACCATACAGATAAAAGGTACCAAAACAGGTACTGTGAGTGATGCTGACGGTTATTATAGCATTAATGTACCTACTGCAGGCACTGTTGAGCTTTTATTTACATATACTGGCTACGCTGACCAAACTATTCCTGTAGGCGCAAGCAATACGATAAATGTTAATTTGAAATCGACAAACAAAACGCTGGATGAAATGGTAGTGATAGGCTATCAGACCGTACAGCGCAGGGATCTTACAGGTTCTGTTTCATCTGTAACATCAAAAGAACTAAAAGATGTGCCTGTTAACTCTGCTGGTGAGGCTCTGGAGGGACGGTTAGCTGGTGTAAATATCACGAGTAATGAAGGTGCACCCGGATCGGATGTAACAATAAAAATACGTGGTGGTAACTCTATAACGCAAGATAATTCTCCACTTTATATCATAGATGGTATTGAGGTTGAGGACGGTTTGAATGCCATTTCTCCACAGGACATAGCGTCTGTCGATGTCTTGAAAGATGCCTCTGCAACCGCCATATATGGTTCTAGAGGTGCAAATGGTGTTGTTATTATTACAACTAAAAGGGGAAGTGATACTAAAGGCAAAGCAAAGATCTCTTACAATGGTTTTGTGGGTGTGCAAACTTTAGGCAAGGAACTATCTGTTATGGATCCCTACGATTTTGTTAAATACTGGTACTCCCAGACAAGGAATGCCACAGATAGTCCAGGCTTTGCAAAGTTGTACGGTACTACATGGGATACGCTTATTAACTATAAGAAAATGCCTGCAGTTGACTGGCAAAACCAATTGTTTGGAAGGGACGCTGTGATGCAGACACACAATGTAGCCCTTACAGGCGGTAACTCAACTACACAATACAGCATCAGTCTTACTTCAAACAATCAACAAGGTATCATGTTGCTCTCTGGTTATGATAGGGAATTAATGAACCTGAGCCTGGACCATCAGTTCAACAAAAAATTGAAAATAAGTTTCAATACCAGGTACAATAGTACTGTTGTAAACGGATCTGGAACTTCAAACCCAGGAAGCTCAGCTCTTAACTTTTTGCGCCAAACGGTGAGGTACAGGCCATTTATCTATCCGGGCCAAACTATTTATACTTACGATCCTGCATACAATAGTATTACAAACGATGGTAGCCTTGGTTTGGTAAACCCGCTGTTACTTAATCAGGCACAGTACAAAAAAGCTACTTCAAGCATCTTCAATATCAGTGGTCACCTGGACTATAATTTTACCGATCAGATCATGTTCCGCACAACAATAGGTGTGGACATTACCAATACGCAGACCAACATGTATAATGACTCACTCACTTCTGACTCCAAACTGAATGGTGGTGGTTTGGGTGAAGCGCTGATTATTAACGGGTCGAGAATGAACGTCAATAATTCAAATGTACTTACCTACACAAACGCCAAGAATACAACTTCTTTTGCAAAAAAGAATACCATAACGGTATTGGTTGGTGAAGAAACTTATTCTAACCACTACGTAACCAATGCGCAAGAGGCACGCGGTTTTGCTTATGGTATCAGTCCAAGCCAGGCATTTGCAAACATGAGCTTGGGTAAACCAACACAATTACCCAACAGTACATTAGGATATGCTTCAATGGATACGACCGACAGGCTTGCATCATTTTTTGGAAGGCTAAATTATAGCTACGACCAGAAATATCTGGCTACTGTAAGTTTCCGTGCAGATGGATCTTCGAAATTTGAAGGTAACAATGGTAACAATAAGTACGGTTATTTCCCATCTGCAGCTGTAGCCTACCGTATATCGAATGAGGCTTTTATGCAGAAGTTACGCCCAGCTTTAAGTGATCTTAAAGTTAGGTTGAGTATAGGCCAGTCTGGTAACAACAGGATAGGAGATGGGTTGTATCAGACTCAATTTGCACCTAATTCATTTTATTATCTTCAGGGGCCGTCAGGAACGCCTACCCCCGCATTTGTTTCAACATATCTTGCCAATCCAAATTTGAAATGGGAGACTACTACATCAAGAAACCTTGGTTTTGATGCAAGCTTCCTTGATGGCAGGCTAGGTTTTACAGCGGATTTCTACATTAATACCTCAGACAATTTGTTACTCCCTGTTCCTATATCGCCAACTGAAGGTTATACTACGCAATTGCAAAATATAGGCAGCACAAGGAACAGAGGAATGGAATACCAGGCAAATGCAACAGTATTAAAAATTGGCGCATTCAGATGGACAGCTAATTACAATATGTCGTTCAATAACAATGTTATTACTAGTTTGGGTGGTCCTAATTCATTCCTGATCTCTTCTGGCTGGGCGCCATCATTCGCACCGGCAGATTATATAGCACAGGTAGGCCAGCAGGTAGGCACTATGTCTGGTTTGGTTTTTGACGGATATTATAAAGTCAGTGATTTTGATTACAATCCTTCAACCAGGCAATATATTCTGAAAGCAGGCGTAGTTAGTGATGCTGGTATTGTGGGCAGCCTGCCACAGCCTGGCCAGATAAAATATAAGGATATCAAAAAAGATGGTGTAATAGACCTTACAAATGACCGCGCTGTTATAGGGCATGCTAATCCGATATTTTACGGGGGGCTGCACCAGCAATTCTCGTATAAGAGCTTCGACTTGTCAGTGTTCATTAACTTCTCTTACGGCAACCAGGTTTATAATGATAATAAACTTGAGTTTAGCAATGCCTATACAAAATACTCAAACCTGCTAGCCAGCCAGATAGGTGCCTGGAGTACCATTGATTCTAAGACAGGCGCTGTGTTGCAAACCACTTCTACAGGTTCACAATGGGCTACGGGCGTAGATCCTGCCACGCTTGCTGCTGCAAACGCACACGCAACGGGGCCTATGCCACAAACCGGGAATGCAGCTTTCTATCCTTCATCGTATGCTGTTGAAGACGGTTCATTCATCAGGATTAACAATATCACTTTAGGATATACATTACCTGCAGGGTTGCTGAGAAGGGTTAGAATACAAAACTTCAGGGTATATGCAACGGTGAACAACCTTGCAGTAATAACTGGCTACTCCGGCTACGACCCGGAAGCCAACACACGCCGCGGCACCCCTCTTACCCCAGGTGTAGATTATTCAACCTATCCACGTTCACACACCTACTTGTTTGGTGTTAACGCAGCTTTTTAAAATTATAAAGAAAAAATTGAAGTATATGTTGAAGAAATTGATTTTAAGCCTTGGCATAATTGCAATAATAATACCAGCTAACTCCTGCAAAAAATATCTTACTGTAGAGCCTGTTTCTACATTTGGGCCAGATTATGTGTTTTCTAATGTAACTAATGCCACAGAAGCAGTATTGGGCGCTTATGCGGCTCTTACTGGCGACAATGGCTATGGCATCAGGCTGAATATGTACTTTGGTTATGATGATGATAACATTGAAGGGCAGGCTGCAACACCGTACCCTGATAATGACCGCCGCAGTATAGCTCACTATTCCACAACAGCTATAAATGCGCAGATAGATGCTCCTTTTAATCAGCTTTTTGCTGGGGCTGAGCGTGCCAACCAATGTATTTATTACATTCCCAAAATGGCACTATTTAACAGCACAACAGACCTTGTGGGAAGAGCCCAGGTACGCAGGTTGTATGGTGAGGCACTCACGTTACGTGCGCAGTTTTACTTTGAGCTGATACGCAACTGGGGAGATATACCGGTACAGTACGCGCCAACTTTTACACAAACTAACCTGTTGCCGCCAAGAACAGACAGAGATGCAATATATGATCACCTGCTGAATGACCTTCTAATAGCAGAGCAGATTGTGCCTTGGCGTACAGCTGCAGGTACAAGTGATTCCCGTATAACATGCGGAGCTGTAAGGGCTTTACGTGCGCGTATAGCTCTGTTCCGTGCTGGTTGGTCACTAAGACAGTCGGGAATAATGCAGCAAGGTAGTAACCCTAAAACATATTACCAGATAGCTATGAATGAGTGCGATACTATAATAACACTGCATTCAGCTGACCATAGCCTTAATCCAAGCTACAAAAATGTATTTAAAACACTGGATGCCGGCCAGCCAGATGTAACTTATGGTGAAGTATTGTGGCAGGTAACTTTTGGTGGTGGTACGGGTACATCGGATAGTAAACTTGGTTACTATGACGGACCAACATATACACCCGCTTCTTCTAAGGGTAATGCCGCGCTTACCATCCTGCCTAGTTATTTTTACCTTTTTGATTCTACTGATGCCAGAAGGGACGTGACAATAGCGCCATACAATATTACTACAAGCGCGCTTTCTATTGCGGCTACTGCAATATATAAGATGAATGAGGGTAAATTCAGGAGAGATTGGATACCCAATGCAACACAGAGTACCGGTCAGTATTTCGGTGCAAGCTGGCCTTTGATCCGTTATTCTGATGTATTACTGATGTATGCGGAAGCAGACAATGAAGTGAACGGTGCCCCAAGCGGTAAAGCCGTTACTGCATTGCAAATGGTAAGTGCAAGAGGACATAATAATAACAATTCACTTGCTGTAACTCCACCTACTAATCATGATGGATTCTTCCAGGCAGTATTTAAAGAAAGGTCTTTGGAGCTGGGTGGAGAAGCAATACGCAAGTATGATCTGATACGCTGGAACCTGCTGGCCAGCACCCTGGCGACCACAAAGCAAACGCTAACTGATATGGCTAATTCAGTAGATGATGCTGCTGGAACATGGTCAAGCTATCCAAAGACAATGGATTATCTCGCGGCCTCTACAACAACAACCGGAGTGGAATGGGTTAACTCTTTCTATGTTTCCTACAGTGGTGGTGCTATTCCCTGGCTATCGGGTGGTATCGCCAACAGTATTCTTGCTGAATATGCCATAGATTTTAAAGCGAACCACAGTGAACTGTTACCTATACCACAGGCTGCGAGAGACGCTAATCCTAACTTAACTCAAAACCCTTAATTTATTTCCAGATCAAGGTTATTTAAAAGCAAGAAATACAGTTTTATGTTGAAGCGCGTTTTGTTGATATGTTTGGTTCTGGTACTGGGATTGCAGGCGTGTTTTGCACAACTGAGGTCATTCCCGGGTGCTGAAGGGGCCGGTAGCTATACTACCGGTGGCCGTGGTACACCTACATCCCCTACAACAGTATTTTATGTTACTAACCTTTTGGATGCCACCAGCAATCCTCCCTCGGGTTCGCTAAGGTGGGCGCTAACACAGTCTGCTACTTACCGTACTATTGTTTTTGCAGTATCAGGAACCATACATCTGGCCGGTCCGCTTAAGTTAACAAAAAGCAATACTACCATAGCAGGACAAACAGCGCCGGGATGTGGAATTTGTATTGCAGACTACCCGGTACTGACCAATGCAAATAATATTATTGTCCGTTACATACGCTTCCGTATGGGCGATAAACATGAGAACCTGGGTACCAGTTGTACCGATTTTGTGGTGGGCAGCGGTAATGACGATGCTTTTGACGGTACAGGTTACAAAAATATAATCATAGATCATTGCACCATGAGCTGGAGCAATGATGAGGCATTTACATTTTACCGTGGTGATAGTACTACGTTACAGTGGAACATGATCAGCGAGCCGCTGAATTATTCATACCATTTTGAATCAGGAGATGCCGACTTTGAACATCATGGTTTTGGTGGAATATGGGGGGGTAAACATTTTTCGGCTCACCACAACTTGTTGGCAGATTGCCAGGGACGTGCTGCCCGTTTTGATGGCTGCAGGAACCTGCAGACTGGAAGCCCGGCAGTTGGGGTAACTGGTTTAGAGAATGCAGATTTTGTAAATAACGTTATTTATAACTGGGGCGGTTACAATACCAATGGCGGAGAAGGTGGTAACTATAATATCATTAACAACTATTACAAACCAGGGCCGTCAACATCCACCAATAATTCGAGTGGTGTACCTGTTTCGCACATGATCATTAATCCGTACACTCAGACAACTACTCCTGCCTTGCCTTATGGTAAGTATTATTTGTCTGGCAATTATATGACCAGCTCCACTGCCGTAACCAATAATAACTGGCTTGGAGCAGCAATGTACAATGGCCCACAGTCAGACACATCTCTCTCAAAAGTCACAGTGCCATTTACTGTGAATCCACCAATTACTGTTCAATCTGCAACAGACGCTTATGATTCTGTTTTATTGCATGCAGGCGCTGTTTTGCCACAACGCGATACGCTTGACCAACGCATTATAAATGATGTGATCAACAACACCGGGAAGATAATAGATTGCCAGGGCGGCTTCCCACATTGCACTCCGTATGCACTTACTGTAAATGCATGGCCTACGTTGTGTAGTTTGCCTGCATTGTCTGATATGGACAAAGACGGTATGCCCGATTGGTGGGAGACGCTTAACGGTCTTGACTCAGCAAATGCAAGTGACCGCAACGGATACGCGCCTAACGGTTATACCAACCTGGAAAATTATCTGAATGGTATTTCTGATACTGCAGGAAGTGTTATTGATACATCGCATAACGATACTACTCACCATGTAGGGATCATTTCTGTAAATACAGGTGGCAATAAGATTAAGGTATTCCCTAACCCAGCATCGGGCAATGTACATGTGTCAATACTGCATAGCGGAGAAGCTATTGTTGTATTGCTGGATATTACAGGCATAAAGAGATATGAGGTAATAGTGCCGGTTGGAGTAAATGATGTTTTAATACCTACTGCGGCACTGACGCCGGGGGTGTATATTATAAAGTATAGTTCAGGGACAGATATAGTGAATACGAAATTTATAAAACAGTAGTTATAAGATTTTTAAAGAAAAACGTTTAATCAATTTTAAAATCCAAGTGTATGAAATCCAAATTAAATCCAAGATTATTTTTGCTGGTTTTCGCTTTACCGGCATTGGCCCAGGCCCAGACGCCAGCGCCAAATGAATTCAGATCTGCTGTTGGTTCAGCAGCCCCAACAGCCACCCCTGCATCCGGTAACTGGACTACAGCGGCCAATTGGCAGAAATATGATGCGGTTACGGCAATGAACTGGATACTAGCTCCTGGAAATCCCGGAACTACAGCGACAGCGCTTACTACCGTTATCACTGGTAGTGCAATGACATTAAGTGCCAGCTCTGGTGCTAATACACTGCTGGTACAGACTGGTGCAAGCATTAAATGGGGAAGCGGTACTGCAGCACAGGGTTTACGCATATCTGGTACAACACTAACTAATAATGGTTTGATAGGTGGTGCACCTATTGATGACTCAATAAACCTTGAAGTGTCGGGGAGTGGTTTAACATATACTCTTACCGGTAGTGGTACAACAATAGTTAACCGTTTAAGGGCATATTACGGCCTTGTAGGTACAACTATTGTTCTGGATATGCCTGTAACATTCACCAACCAAAGCGCATCTTTGGGAAGTGCAGTAGGTCTTACCGGTTATTATTCAAGTTCAACTGGTAGTACTACAGGTGAGAATATTACAGTTACCATCAATCCTGGAAAGACTATTTCATTCGTTAACTATGCCACTCTGCACTACGCATCTAAGTATTATGCTAATGTGGGCGGTGCATACACTTACAATGTAAATGGTATAGCTAACATGTGGAACAGCAAGGGTACCACATTCTTTTCTGCAAACGGTAATACTTCTACCAGCGTAACTACATTAAATGTATCTGGTTTGCTGATAACTCCTGCTATATGGAGCAGTATAGACAGCTTAAGCCCAACCCAAACTACACCTGGTACTGTGCATATGAACATTCTTGCCGGTGGTATAGTTGATGCTACCCAAACTGATTTTAAACTCGATGATAGTACAACCTTTGTTATGGCTGATGGTACTGCTATGATGAAAAGGTTTGTAGGTCCGCAGGATACTACTTATCCTATCAGTACTTCTTACAAAGGCAATAATACTGTAGTACTTCATAACTCAGGCACTGCTGATACTTTTGCTGTTAGCTTGCAGACTTTCAATATTCCTGTTGTTACTTCAGATCTGACTACAGTTGTAAATCGTGAATGGACAATAAAAGAAGCAGGTACTGGTGGTAAGTTGGATTCAGTTAAGCTAACATGGCTTGCTGCTGAAGCAGGTTCTGCAATAGGTACAACACCAAGTGTATATGTACGCCCTGCAACAGGTGGAACACAAATAGAATATGCAAGTGGTACAAATGTAACTGTAACCGGCAGTGGTACATTGGCTAGTCCATATGTTGCTACCGTAGGTGTTGCCGCTGGTGCTCCTGCTGGTACTTACTTTGTAGGAAAACCAGGTTTGCCAACTGCTGTAGCAAATGTTGCTAATAGCGGTCTGAATGTTACAGTAGCTCCAAACCCAACTGCAAACAAGCAGATCAATTTCCAGATATCAGGAAGCAAAGCAGGTACATACAAAGTTGCTGTTACCAACATGGCAGGCCAGGTTGTTTATCGCAATGAAGTAAACTACAATGCAAGTGCAACAAACTACAAGGTGAACATGAGCAACATGCCGGCAGGTGTTTATCAATTACAGATCAGCAATAGCCAGACTAACATTGGCAATCGCGTAGTAGTTGAATAATAAACATCGGTTGAATAAATATTAAAATGGCCTGAACAGTATATATAGATTATCCCTTGCATCGCGTACAGGGGTAGGTACTGTTTGGGCCATATTTTTAAGACCTATGTAGGCTGTGAAAACAGATTGTTAAATAGTGAGTTTTGACTATCGTTTGCGTAGATTTTTAATGGTAAACAAAACAATTGTATCATAAACTGATGTAGCATTGCGGCAAATACCCAAGCACCCTTTCGGGTTGCAACATGATCTGTCCTTGTGCTCTGCCTGAATAATCAAAATCCGGAATGAAACCATTCATCTTAAGTTGCTTTGTGTTATCGTATGTATTGTTTGCAACGCCTTACTATGCAAGCGCGCAGAGCAGTAGCAATTACTCATTTGACAATTTACCCAAAGCGGAAGTTCCGGTGTTCAGGAACGATACATTCAACATTACAGATTATGGTGCTAAGGCAGGAGGTAGAAAATTAAATACTGAAAGTATAGATAAAGCTATAAAAGCCTGCAGCAGCAAAGGAGGAGGAGTGGTATTTGTGCCTGAAGGTACGTGGCTTACAGGACCGGTTCAGTTACAATCTAATGTAAACCTTTACCTGGATCATAAGGCGATATTGTTATTTACTTCAGATTTTAGCCAGTATAGGCTTATTAAGACGAATTGGGAAGGTGTACCTGCAGTACGCAATGAACCTCCATTGTCAGGAAAGAATTTAGTGAATGTAGCTATTACGGGCCATGGAATAATAGATGGTAATGGCGATGCATGGCGGCAGATGAAAAAAGAAAAAGTACCGGAAGCAGTTTGGAATACCCAGGTGGCCGGCGGGGGAGTATTGAGTGATGATAAAAAAACATGGTACCCGTCTGAAGGAGCTTTACAGGGTTCTAAGACCAAGGATCCTGGGGTTATACTTGATGGCAAAACACTAGAAGATTTCAGACCTATAAAAGACTTTTTAAGGCCCAATTTATTTGTGCTTAGCAATTGTAAAAAAATATTGATCAAGGGTGTTACTTTCCAGAATTCCCCGGCATGGACAACACACTTCCTGGTGTGTGAAGATCTTACACTGGATGGTATAGCTATTAAGAACCCCTGGTATGCTCAGAACGGCGATGGAACAGATATAGAATCGTGCAAAAATGTGATGGTTGAGAACTGCACATTTGCGGCGGGCGATGATGGGATATGCATCAAATCGGGTAAAGATGAGGAAGGGCGCAGACGTGGGCTGCCTACAGAGAATCTTGTAGTGCATAATTGCATTGTATATCGTGCGCATGGTGGCTTTGTAATAGGCAGCGAGATGAGTGGCGGCGCCCGCAACATATTTGTAAGTGACTGTTCTTTTATAGGCACAGATATTGGCTTGCGCTTCAAAACAAAGAGAGGCCGTGGTGGTCTGGTAGAAAATATTTTCGTACGGAATATTTCTATGAAGCACATAGTAAAGCAAGCTGTATTGTTTGATATGTATTACGAAGCAAAGGACCCATCTACTATTACTGATGACGGAACCAGGAAAAAGAAAGAAGAAGTACCTGTAACAGAAGGCACTCCGCGTTTCCGCAATTTCTACATCAGCAATATTACCTGCGATGGCGCCGAACGTGCAATAATGGTAAGAGGGCTGCCGGAAATGAATATAGAGAATATTTACCTGGAGCATATGAAATTTAATACCCAGAAAGGTATTCAGTTGGTAGATGCAAAAAATATTGTGTTCAGGGATGTTACTGTAAAGCTGGATGATACAAATCCTGTAGTGCTTATAAATAATGCAAGTAACATCACATTTGATAACCTACAGTACAACAATGATCCTAAAAAACTTTTTTCTGTAAGCGGAGAAAAGTGTGCAAATATAAACGTGACGAATACAAAGGTACCTGCGAAAGGATCTGCTGATTTTTATGACGGCGCTACAGCGCAGTCTATGATCATCAAGTAATGCAAGTGATTTTGAAACCGGAGATGGAAAGACAGAAAATTAACTGGAAATGATATTATCAAGAACAAATCTCGAGCATATTAATGCTAACGTAGAGAAACCCGACGCATCCTGCTTCATATTGCCCGAAAAAGTGCTACAGTTTGGTACCGGCGTATTGTTGAGAGGGTTACCCAATTATTATATAAATAAGGCTAACAAGCAACATATTTTCAATGGCAGGATAGTAGTGATTAAATCTACCAAGGCCGGTGGGATAGATGCTTTTGAGGCTCAGGATAATTTATATACACATTACATCAGGGGTGTTGAAAATGGTGTGAAAAAAGAATCAGCTGTTATCAACGCAAGCATAAGCAGGGTGCTTACTGCAAGTACGCATTGGGAGGATATATTGGTGCTTGCCACCAGCGCAGAGATGAAAATTGTCATTTCAAATACTACTGAAATTGGTCTTACTTATCTCCCTCATGATAGTATAGTAGCCAATCCACCTGTGTCTTTCCCTGGTAAACTGTTGTCTTTCCTCTATAGCCGCTATCAGGCATTTAATGGTAGCATAGAAAGCGGTATGGTAATAATACCTACAGAGTTGATACCCGACAATGGTAATATTCTGAAGGACATCTGCGTGAAACTTGCTTATGATAATAGTTTGGATGAGGCATTCATTACCTGGCTTACTACTGCTAATGATTTTTGCAATTCTTTGGTCGACCGTATAGTGCCCGGTGCGCTTAATGCTAAAGAACAAGAAGATGCAAAGGCTGCAAATGGGTATGAAGATGATCTGGCTATATTATCAGAGGTATATGGTCTTTGGGCTATAGAGACATCAAGGCCGCAAACAAAAGAAGTGCTTTCTTTTTACGCAGCCGATAGTGGTGTAGTTATTTGCGACAACATAAATAAATTCAGGGAGTTAAAACTGCGCTTGCTGAATGCAACGCACACCCTAACCTGTGGTCTTGCGATTATCAGCGACTTTAAGGCTGTTAAGGAAGCAATGAGCAACACTTTTTTTGAAGGTTTCATTACTACACTGATGGATGTTGAGATAACAGGTGCCATCATCAGTAATGAAATAACAGAAGAAGAGGCAATAAATTTTGCCGCACAACTACGCGATAGGTTTCGCAATCCGTTTATAGAACATCTGTGGCTAAGTATTACTGTGCAGTACAGTTCAAAAATGCTGATGCGTGTAGTGCCTGTATTGTTGGCTTACTATAAACGGTATAAGATGGTGCCTAAGCATATAGCTATAGGGTTTGGTGCTTATATCCTGTTTATGCATTCTAATAAAAATGAAGAGGGTACATATACAGGTTACCAGCATGGTAAGTCTTATCTCATAAATGATGATAAAGCAAGCCTTTTATATGAACACTGGCAGCATGGTGGTATGAATAAAGTAGTACAAGAAACACTTGCTGATACACGCTTGTGGAATACCGACCTGACACAGCTGCCTGGGTTTGAAAAGGCAGTGTATGAAACTGTGAAGAGATTTAGTGAAGAGCAATTGGGGAACAAAATTGAACAGTCAACATCGCTATATTCTATTTAGTTATGAAAAGAAACGTATTGAAAGTACACCCTAAAGACAATGTGATAGTTGCGCTGCAGGACCTGAAGAAAGGAGAGGAGATTGCCCTGGATGGAAATACTTATGTTTTACAGGAGGATATACCCGCAAAGCATAAATTTACCAGTCAGCCTATACCTACAGAGACTGATGTGATCATGTACGGTGTATTGGTAGGGAAGGCAAAACAAGATCTGCCGGTTGGAGTACGTATATCTACAGAGAATATCAGGCATGCATCAGATGATAGCGTGGTATTTGGTGGCAGAAAAACTGAATGGCACCAGCCAGATGTAAGCAACTGGAAAGACAGGACATTTAATGGTTATCATCGTCCTGACGGTAGCGTTGGTACTGCCAACTACTGGCTTATTATACCTATGGTGTTTTGTGAGAACAGGAATGTGGATGTTTTGCGTGATTCGTTACTGGACGAACTGGGTTATGGTCGCCCAAAATACTATAACGATTTTGCCAAGAAGCTGGTGAACTTGTACAAGGATGGACAGAGCGCTGCTGATATATTGGAAACCAGTTTTAACCTGGGTGCTGAAGAAAAGACAGTGAACAAATTGTTTAAGAATATTGATGGTATTAAGTTCCTGAACCACCAGGGTGGTTGCGGTGGTATTCGCCAGGATTCGCAAACACTGTGCGGCTTGCTGGCAGGGTATATTACCCATCCAAATGTGGCAGGTGCTACTGTGTTGAGCCTGGGTTGCCAGAATGCCCAGGTATCTATACTCACTGAAGAAATAGAAAAACGCATACCTGATTTCAGCAAACCACTATACATACTGGAGCAACAGAAGATAGGGCTGGAAACGGATATGCTGGCTATGGCCATACGCGATACATTTGCAGGGCTTATTATAGCTAATGGAAACGAACGTATGCCTGCACCACTCAGCAAACTATGTATAGGGCTGGAGTGCGGTGGATCGGATGGGTTCTCTGGTATATCTGCAAATCCTGCTATAGGCTATACTTCAGACCTCTTGACCAGTTTGGGTGGCAGCGTGATACTCTCTGAATTTCCTGAACTGTGTGGTGTAGAACAGGAATTAAGCGATCGTTGTAATGAACAAGAAAAGGCTGAAAAATTTGTAAACCTGATGAAGGTGTATAATGAGCGCGCTGAAGCTGTGGGCAGTGGTTTTTACATGAATCCATCCCCTGGTAACATAAAGGATGGTTTGATCACAGACGCAATAAAATCTGCCGGCGCTGCAAAGAAAGGTGGTACTTCACCTGTTGCAGATGTACTGGATTATCCTGAAAAAGTTTCTAAACCTGGGCTTAACCTTTTGTGTACTCCGGGTAATGATGTAGAATCAACAACTGCCGAAGTGGGTGCAGGTGCAACCGTAGTTCTGTTTACCACTGGCCTGGGTACACCAACAGGTAATCCTATTGCCCCGGTTGTGAAGCTATCGAGTAATACTCCGCTATACAACAAGATGCGTGATATTATTGATATTAATACCGGAACCATAATTGATGGCGACGAAACGATAGAAGAAGTAGGAACAAGAGTACTCGAATATATAGTAAAGGTGGCCAGCGGCGAAGAGATAGTAAGTGCAGTGCGCCACGGCCAGGATGACTTTATACCGTGGAAGCGTGGGGTATCGCTTTAGTGTTTGAGAACTGAAAACAATTTTTTTTGAAAACCTTTTTATCCGTGCGTTATGAAACAATTCATTGATGATAATTTCCTTTTAGAAACTAAGACTGCCCAATACTTGTATCATGAGTATGCCAAAGGTATGCCTATCATTGATTATCACTGCCACCTGCCACCTGCACAAATAGCTGGAGACACACAGTTTGAAAATATAACAAGAGTATGGTTGAACGGCGACCATTATAAGTGGCGTGCAATGCGTACCAATGGTGTAGATGAAAGCTATATTACCGGGAATAAAACAGACTACGAAAAATTTGAACAGTGGTCTCGCACAGTTCCATATACATTGCGCAACCCATTGTACCACTGGACACACCTGGAACTACGCAGGTATTTTGATGTATATGATATCCTGAATAAAGACACTGCAAGAAAAGTGTACGATGAGTGTTCTGCAAAACTACAGAGCCCAGAATTTTCTGTGCGTGGTCTACTCAATAAAATGAATGTAAAGCTGGTATGTACTACCGATGATCCGTTGGATAATCTGGAACATCATCAGAAGGTGGCTGCTGATGGTATAGCGCTTAAAATGCTTCCTGCTTTCCGCCCCGATAACGCGATGAATGCAGATAGTGCGACAACCCTGAAAAACTACATAGACAGGCTGGAGCACGTTACAGACCGGAACATTACAACTTATCAAAACTACCTGGATGCACTGAAACTAAGGCATGACTATTTTGCCGATAATGGGTGTAGCGTATCAGACCATGGACTTGAAGAGATCTATGCTGATGATTACACAGATAGTGAAATAGAAGCCATCTTCACTAAACTACGTGCTGGTAAAGATGTGGGTTACGCAGAAAACAGGAAATTTAAATCAGCTATGCTGCATCAGTTTGCAGTATGGGATTGGGAAAAAGGCTGGACACAGCAATATCATCTGGGCGCATTGCGCAATAACAATACGCGTATGCTGCATACACTTGGCCCCGATACCGGCTGGGATTCAATAGGTGATTTTTCACAGGCAAGAACTTTATCCAAATTCCTGAATAGACTGGAACAGGCAAATACATTAGCCAAAACCATCTTGTACAACCTGAACCCTGCAGATAATGAGGTGATAGCTACCATGATAGGCAACTTCAATACAGGTATTCCTGGCAAAGTACAGTTTGGCTCTGCATGGTGGTTCCTCGATCAGAAAGATGGTATGATCAAGCAGATGAATGCGCTGTCTAACATGGGGCTGCTGAGTCGCTTTGTTGGTATGCTTACAGATTCCCGTAGTTTCCTTTCTTTTCCGCGTCATGAATATTTCCGTAGGTTGTTATGTAACTTGTTTGGTAATGAGGTAGAAAATGGTGAATTGCCTAATGATATCAACTGGATAGGAAGTGTGATAAAAGATATTTGCTACAACAATGCTAAAAACTATTTTAACTGGCAGTTTTTGGAAGAAGGTGCGTTGAAAACCCCTGTAATTCCATAGGTGCTCAAACAGATACGGAGCTATTACTAAATGAAAAAAGTTTTGTGTTTTGGTGAGGTGCTTCTACGCATGTCGCCTCTTACAGATGGTGGATGGATAAAGCAAAATGGTCTGCCTGTTTATATTGGCGGAGCTGAGCTGAATGTAGCAACAGCGCTTGCCTGCTGGAAGGTGCCGGTGCAATACTGTACCGCTATGCCCAATAACTACCTGGCAAAGGATATAGATACTTATATTAAACAGCAGGGTGTAGATACTACTCCCGTAAGCTGGAGTGGTAGTAGGGTAGGTATTTACTACCTGCAGCAAGGTGCAGACCTGAAGAATGCCGGTGTAATATATGATAGAGCTTATTCATCGTTCTATGAGCTGAAACCGGGTATGATAAACTGGGATGAAGTACTTAGAGATGTATCCTGGTTTCACTTTACTGCCATATCGCCCGCTTTGAATGCAGATATACCCGCAGTATGCAAAGAAGCGCTGGAAGCTGCAACTGCAAAAGGTATTACCATATCAATAGACTTAAATTACAGGGCCAAGCTTTGGCAATATGGTAAGAAGCCTGTAAATGTGATGCCCGAGCTGGCGCAGTATTGCGACGTGATAATGGGTAACATATGGGCTGCCAACACCCTGTTGGGCATACCCATTGATAAGGATGTTGAAGTACGGCATAATAAACAGTCGTATATAGATCATTCAACTGTTACATCAAAAGCTATCATGAAAGCATACCCGCGCTGCAAGCATGTAGCGCACTCTTTTCGTTTCGATCATAGTAATGGTGGTATTAATTACTACACTACTTTATATACCAATAACCATCTGCACATCAGTAAGGAATATACTATAGACAAGGTGACAGATAAGATAGGCAGCGGCGACTGCTTTATGGGTGGCCTTATCTATGGTTTGTACAATAACTACACTGCTGAAGATGTAATTAACTTTGCAACTGCCGCTGCTGTTGGCAAATTGAATGAATTTGGAGACGCTACTCACCAGACGGTGGAGCAGGTAAAAAAAATAATGAAACATGACTAAGAATAAAAAGGAATCAGTACTCAATACCATTTTACATATCCGGTTATTACCACTGTATTTTTATCCTGATACAGAAGTAAGCATAGCAATACTAAAAACACTATACAGCGCTGGTATCAGAGCTGTAGAATATACCAACAGAGGTGTAGCAGCATTAGATAACTTCAAGGCAATGCTACAGGTGCGTAATGCTGAAATGCCGGATATGCTGCTGGGTATTGGCACTATTAAGACTGGTGTTGCCGCACAGAGTTATATTGATGCCGGTGCAGACTTCCTGATAAGCCCTGCTACAATACCAGAAGTTGCACTGGTTGCAAAGGCAAATGATATGCTATGGATACCAGGTAGCATGACTGTTACCGAAATAGTAGTAGCAGAACAACTGGGCTGCAAGATAGTAAAGTTGTTTCCTGGTAACATGTTGGGCCCTGGCTTTGTAAGCGCCATAAAAGATCTGTTTCCGGATATGCTTTTTATGCCTACAGGTGGTGTGGAAGTAGATGAAAAGAATATAAAAGAATGGTTTAAATCAGGTGTTTGTGCTGTGGGATTGGGTAGTAAACTGATCAGTAAAACAGCAATGGAGGCCAAAGATTATGATGGTATAAAATCATTGACTTTGCAGGCGTTGGCCATCCTACAGACTATTCAGAAAAATTAAAAAGAATACTTAATTTACTATTGGCGGGTTAGCAGAATAACCAGCTTTTATTCATTTATCTTATAAATATACAGACCTCTGCAAAATCCATCTCAATACGTACCAATCATGACTGAAAAAAAGACAATAGGCCGGTATAGATGGGTTATAGTCACGCTGCTGCTTTTTTCTACCACCATAAATTATATGGACAGAAATGTGATAGGGTATGTAAAGGAGTTCTTTTGTACGCCTACAGCTAAGGGTGGTTTTGGCTGGACGGATAGCCAGTACTCTTACGTTACCTCTTTCTTTACAGCATTCTATGCCGGTATTACCATTATAGCCGGTTGGGTAATAGATAAAATAGGCACTAAGTTGGGTCTGGCACTATCATTGATCATCTGGTCGTTCTTTAGTATGGTTAATGCATTTGCCGGTAGTTCGGTAGTAGCACATACCATTGTGCGTAGTTTGTTTGGTATTGGTGAAGCCGGTAACTTCCCTGCGTCTATCAAAACAGTGGCAGAATGGTTTCCTAAGAAAGAACGCGCACTGGCAACCGGGATATTTAATAGCGGTTCCAATATAGGCGCTATGATAGCCTCTCTTTTTGTACCCTGGTGCCTTATACATTGGGGCGGTGCGGAAGGTTGGAAGATGGCGTATATTATTTGTGGTGCTGTAGGGTTGTTCTGGTTAATATTCTGGTTCGCAATTTATGCGCCACCATCAAAGCATAAAATGCTTTCGCGTGAGGAGTTTGAATACATTAATTCGGATGATTTGGCTATACACGCATCAGCATCTGAAGATGTAGCTGTGCGGGAAAAAATACCTTGGGGCGAATTGTTCAGGTTCCCACAGACATGGGCATTCTTCTGGGGCAAGTTTTTTACTGATGGTATTTGGTGGTTCATGTTATTTTGGTTGCCCGATTATTTGAAAAAGCAATTCCACATGACAGGTCACCAGGTTATGCTGCCCACTTTTATCGTGTATGGCATAGCTATATTTGGCAGCACATTTGGCGGCAACCTGCCCCGCCTAATGATAAACAAGGGGATGGCTGTAGATAAAGCGCGTATGCGTGCCATGTTTCTCATAGCCATATTCCCTATGTTCCTGATACTTACACAGTACTTTGGCAATGTAGCGCACTTTGGTACCAATGCGCCAATTTTTGCTGTAATTCTTATCTGCATCGGTGCAGCAGCACACCAGGCCTGGTCTGCCAACTTGTTTACTACAGTGTCAGATAGGTTCCCTAAAATAGCCGTGGGGTCTGTTACAGGTATTGGTGGGCTAGCCGGTGGTGTAGGTGGCGTTCTGGTACAACTGTTGGCAGGTGCGTTAAACACACACGTACCACAATCGGCTTATCTCATCATGTTCGTTATCTCTGGGTCTGTTTACATGATAGCATGGCTTATTATGCGTTACTATCTTTCTAAAGCAGTAACCATTGAGGGTATGTAAATGCAGAAAGGATACTAAAAATCCTGATATTGCTTAAATAGTTCGGGGTCTTTTAGCTGGGTAAGAAAGTAGTCTTTTGCATTGTTGCGGGTCACATTCAGTTCTTTGTATATAGCCATGTAAAAGTCGGTTTCACGGGTGCCATAAGAAAGCAGTTTTTTTAGTTTCTCAACGTCTTTCTTCATTGCAACCGCACAAAAAACAGCGCCTACCAAGTATTGTGGATTGATCTCCTGGTCCACTTCGTAAAATGATGGGAGGTCTGTTATCTGGAAATCTGGGTGCTGCTCCAGGTAGGTAAGGAACTGTTTCTGGTAGTAGCTCATGGTCTTGCCATTGTATCCGCCTAGCAAGCCTGTTAGGCCGGTCATAAATATAGGGTGTGCTTTAGGGAAGTAGCCACCTGCTACACGCACCAGGTCTTGCGGGTCGTAAAAGCCCTTGCCGCCAGAAAAGATAATGTTATTGGCTGTATCCATGCAGCTACAGCTATTAGTTGCTCCGTTGCCAACAAATTCATCTATTCCTATAGCCTGCTGCATTTGCTCGCATGTTGGTGTAACATAGTAACTTACGGTGCGTGGACTCAGGTTGAGTGTATTGTATATTTTCCCTAAAAAACGTTCACTTTTCTGAGCATCAGCGCTGTTTACTGCATATTCAGGCGGTGTATAAAATGTAATTGTTTTTGTGAAGAATTTCTTCCAGTTACGGGTACTGTAATAAAAATAATTGGCTAGTCTTAAACCTCTTCTTTCGTTTTTTATAAGGTAGGTAAGGTTGCTCACTATGCCCACTTCATTCGTGTCATTGGCGTAGGCCATGGCCACCTTAAGTGCATATATGCCACTGTCTATTTTCGATATTTTAAGTACGTAGCAACGGTCTGCATAGGTGGCGCTGCATTCATAATTTTTTAGAATATCGTAGGCGCGGTTTTTCTTCACCTCCTCTTCATCCCACAATCTTGCTGTTAGTTTTGTACCCGGTTTGGTCTGGTAATAATACTTCCACAACTCATACATTTCCTTTCCTGGGCTATTATTGATGTCTGTATAATTATTGGATAGTTGCTGGGCGCTGCATATTGGCGGCTGGCAAAAAGCTGCAAGCAGCAGCAAACTAAAAAAGATTCTCATAGCAACAGTAAGCAAGTGTGTTTGTAATGAAGATATTTATTTTCGATCATTAATTTCTGGCTCAGGTATTTTTCCTTGAACTAGAGTTTGTTCTTTTTTTATTAGAGTAAAAATAACGTTGCACACCCAGGGTATACAACGGATAATAATGAACATAAGATTTATTGATGAGCGGGTAGCCTATAGAAAGATCAATCCGGGTATTCGACTTGATAATGCACTGAATACCCGGGTGTGCTTCCACGTAATTGCCTGCCTGCAAAACAGGTATATCTTTTGTGTTGATGACATAGTAATTGCCGGGGTAAAGGATGTCGCTGACTTTTACTTGTGTAGCGCCATAAGTCTTGCCCTGAAATTCCATATAAACATTGATATTGGTTTGGTTGTAGTTCTTATAGACCCTTGGATATAACAAGTAGCCCAGCGACAAATTGTAAGTAACTGCATTAGGGTAAGTGACAATGGTGGGCACAGGTGGCAGTGCTGACACGAAATCGGGAATGCCGCCTTTATACTTTGATGGCAATATAATACCGCCATTGAATGAAGCTGCAAAGTGCCCCTTAAGATAAGTACTGATGAGACCTGCACCAAAGCCTTTAGTGTCGTCCAGCAGTGTAGGTTCCCCCTCATCATGTGCCACGGTAAGGTAAGAGTATTCGCCATACAGCGCCATTCGGTAATGGCTGTTCTGCCCATCAATGCTCAGGAAACGGTACTTGGCATAAAAGTCCACACCGTTAAAGCGGTAGGGGTGGTGTACGCCTACATTGGGTGTATTGTGTGTAGGATATTCAGGAGGGAGTAACGTATTATGATGGTTAGATCCATCTGCCGTAGCCATTACAGTAAGTTTGGGTGTAAGGCCATACATGAGTCGTAATGCACTCAGGTTCCTGAACTGGCTGAACTCTTTATAAGACTCTGTAAATGCCCGCACACCCAGCACTCCTTTAGGTATGGTACTTGCTGGCTCCATTTCAGGGAAAAGCTCCTGCGCATTTGCAGTGCTGTTCAATAACATGAATAAGAATACCAGGGAAATGTAGCGCATTATAGAGTTATATAATAGAGTTTGCCTTCCTTCCCTTTACAACCCTCGCCCAATTGTGTTTGCCACTTTTTAAAATCTTTCCTGGCCTGGTATGCGCTGCCTATAAAGGTTATAGTAGCAGCACTATCGGGCAAATTTGCCGGTACATGCACCATACTATAGGTATCGCCCTGGTAAGTAAAGCAGCTGCCGGTTGTTTTACCAAACACAAACCCAGCCTTTAAATAACGCACCGAAAAACCTGCATTGCGCACTGCTTGCGCAATTTTGTCTATGTCAACTTTACCGCTCTTCACAAAGAATATTTTACCCTCTGTATGTGCAAGGTTCATCTCAACATCTTTTACAAATGGTAATTTCCGTATGCTCATTTCTACATTTCTGCTGCATTGGCTGCAGGTAAGTCCGTTTATACCCACCTCTGCATAAGTAAACTGTGCTTTTGTGGTGTAAAAGCCAAGTACCAATAACAAGCTAACCAACAATGTTTTCACCCAATAAATTTACAATTTATTGGACTAGCATAGCATTCAAAGGTAAAACCGTAAGAAACATTAAGATTTTTGCAACAACCCCATAACAGCGTCTTGGTCCTGCTGTGGGACTTTAGAATGTAGTATTCTAAAGAAATGATTTTAAAAGAAATTTCCCTGCCGGCATAAAAAATGATCAAATAATGTAAGATTATTCATACATCCCTGCCCAATTTTTCAGTATTTGAAGGCCGGTATCAGTACCTATAGATTCAGGATGAAACTGCACACCTATGCATGGGTACGTATCATGGGCAACAGCCATTATTACTCCATCGTCGGTATGTGCTATAGATCGCAATCCTGTCCCCTCCAGGTTGGTGATGGCTAACGAATGATAACGCATAACCTGTGGGGTAGGGGGGAGCCCTGCAAACAGTGGGTGGTCTGTATAGTGCAATGCACTGGTTTTACCATGCATGGGGGCTGGCGCTTTTACCAGGTCTGCACCAAAGTGCATACCTATTGCCTGGTGGCCCAGGCACACACCCAGTATAGGTATCCTGTTTTGGAAATAACTGATCGCATCCATACTTATGCCAGCCTGCAAGGGTGTTTCTGCTCCCGGAGATATGATAAGGCGTGACGGATTGATAGCTGCCAGTTGCGGTATGGTGATCTCATCGTTATTATACACCACGCACTCATGCCCGGTTTGTAACAGGTAATCACAAAGTATGTACGTAAACGAATCGTAGTTATCTATTAGTGCCCACATGTTGCGGTAATTTTTTATTTACGTCAATGAAAAAATGCTCCAGGTCGGTAAAGATATTTTTAGCAAAGGGCCATATTTTGGCAATATTATTCACCAGCCATGGTGCAAGTTGCGAAAAGTAATGATATGTTTTGGATCCTGATATTGTTTCCGGAGCGATCAGATGCATCTGGTTGCTGATCCATAGCAGACTGCTCCACACCAGGGCTGCAATAAAGGCATAAAGCACTCCGCCAGTTATCTTATTCACCTGTCCCAGTAATACGGCTTTAAGAAGGGTTTCTATAGCCTTGGCTATCAACCTGACTAATAGCACAATACCCAGGAAAATGATAAGGTAGCTGGCAAACTGCCCCCACCCTGATGTGATGATACCCTTTTGAAAAAAGTACCTGGCCAGGGTATGCGAAAATTTAAGTGCGCAGATAATACCCAGTATCACTCCAATTAAAGAGAACGCGGCTACAATGATACCTTTCATGTAGCCGCGTATAAAAAACAGGACAATAAAGGCGATGCCTATGATGTCTAGTATCATTGCTTAAGCCAGCAATTTTTTTACTGTTTCAGAAATAGCTTTGCCATCGGCCTTGCCGGCTAATTGTTTAGATGCAACGCCCATAACCTTACCCATATCAGCAGCGGTTTTAGCGCCTACCTGGTCTATAATTGCTTTTACTTCAGTTTCCAGTTCTTCAGCGGTCATCTGTTTAGGCAGAAAACGTTCTATGATAGCCAGCTCTTCCCTTTCTTTAGCAGCCAGGTCTTCGCGGTTTTGCTTTTCAAATATGTCCAGCGAGTCGCGGCGCTGTTTAGCCATTTTTTGCAACATCTTCAGCTCAGTAGCTTCGGGTATTACATCAGTGGCGCCTTCGCTTGTTTTTTCAATAAGTATGGCGGCCTTTATAGCGCGCAGGGTACGCAATGCGGCTTCATCTTTAGCGCGCATAGCGGTTTTCAGTTCTTCCATTACTCTTGTTTCCAGGCTCATATTGTTGGTTTTAAGTAATTAGTAAATAGTGATCGGTGGTAGCGACAGTTTACGGCACCTATTGGTTTGCCTCTGCCTTTTCTTCCTTTTCCAGCGCGTCGTTCGCTTTCTTCAGGAAGTCTTTGGCAAACTCTCTCAGTTCGGCAGCAAGTTCTGTATTTTTAGTGGCGCGTACATAAGTGTCGGCCATGCCAAAAAGGGTCTGGAAGAAAAACTCGTTCATTTCATCTACCATCATGTTCTTGGTCCATAGGTCTATACGCAGGGCACTTTTTTCTTCGCCATCCCATAGGCCTAGTAATACGCCTTTCGCGCGTTGCATTGTATCCACGCCGCCACCTGGTGCACTCCATTCAATGGTTTCAGGCATTTTGTCTTCATCCAGCTCTACCTGGAGATTGATATTGCTTCTCATATTCAATAATTCTGCGGCAAAAGTAACTTATAATATTTTAATGCGGTAATTGTATAGTGTTGTTGGGGATGATTATAATTGAAGCAGGTATAACCAATATTTTTTGCCAAAAATGGGGGCAAGCTCTCTTTGCCTTTTAAATCCCAGTTGTTCATAAATATGTCTTGCTGCATCCATCATCTCAGATGTATGCAGGGCTATTACCTTTTCATTGGTTTGTACGGCATGGTCCATACACATACTTGTCAGTTTTTTAGCAATTCCCTGTCCCTCGTAGCCTGATGCCACGCCCACCATCCTGATGTATGCCCACCCGGCTTCAAAAATAGTGGTGGGGTTTCCCTCTGGAACCAGGAATGCCATTCCGACTAATTTACCTGAATGTTCGCATACATATCCCTTCGCGTTTTGCAATAATGTTATGTATGTATTTTCATTTTTTAGATTGGTCTGCATGATTTGCCAGTTATCATCAGTAAGTGCATTCTTGAACTGGCCATAAGCATCCAGTCCTAATTCCACAAGCTGCATTGTATCGCCGGGTAATGCTGTTCTGAAGGTATATTCTTTATTTAGCTGCATTTGGAAGAGAGATAAGTTATTTAAATATACTCAACTGTTATCATTATATCATTGTCGTACACCTGTTTATCCTTATGTGTTGAATTGGCACTTACGTATTTCGTAACAATAAGATGTTATATGAATCTCTATTTATATTGTGCTGGCATTATTTTACGTTGAAAAAGCTTTGTAAATTATTGCACGCATGGGCACAAACTTTATAACTTAGCACAACTATATAAAATTACATTCGCAGACAGTTTAAAACGTCTTATTTATATGCATAGCAAACCCAGCATCCTATTTTGCTTATCTGTCATAACATCAACCCTATTTTCACTCACCGTTAAAGCACAGTCTGTACCTATACCAAATATTGATGTTGCGAATAGGGGCAAGACGCTGATAAAACAAACGGCTATAGGTTATTATTTCAGCAGTGCAACTACAGTAGGTGATACTGTTTTCTATTGTAAAGACATGAGCTGCTATAAACTTATAGATTCTAATGGTCGTGTGCGTTTGGATGGTGAAATAATAAGATCTGGTACAGATCAATTTGTGAAAAACGGCAAATGGATGGAATTTTATGCGAGTGGTATCCCTAAATCTGTAACATATTACTCCCTTGGCATACAGAATGGCCTTGTGCAAACATATCATGCAAACAGCGTATTAAGTGCTCGTTACAATATAACTATAGTAAAAACCAAAGGTGATCATGCTCTGAAATCAGGGTTATACCAGGAGTTTTATGAGAATGGGCAAAAAAAGCTGGAAGGTTTTTATAAAATAAGCGTAGGTAATGGCTCAGATTCAACCCTTATAGACGACCCAAAAGAAGGGACTAAAAAATGGGTGATTGAAAAAAATGTTATCCAGGTAAAATCAGAAAAGACTGGTAAATGGTTTGAGTATGATGCTGGCGGTAAGATGATAAAGGAGGAAGAGCATTAGCGCCATCATCCAAACTGATATGATAATAGTACCCATTCATTTCCTATACTTATTTGTGACCAACCTGTAGTTTGATGACCGATACTAATAATAAGGTGATACATATACTGGTATCTCTTGTTTTTTTAATGACTGCATCCGTACTGGTTGGCTGGTGTTTCAATATTGCACAGCTCAAGAGTATTACGTTAAAGATGCCCCCAATGAACCCGGTAGTGGCAGCAAACTTCCTGCTTATTTGTGCGTGGTTCTTATCGCGACAACTGCTTCAGGGCCACCTTAAGCATTTAGTAAAAGCAAGTATCGCATCAATAGTTATTCTGGTAGGTTTTTTAAAGCTTCTGGATTATCTTTTAGACTTGCCTTTTAATGTAGATACGCTCATTTTTCAGGAAGAACTTAATGCACATACACTCCACAATGGTATTGCACCCACATCTGCACTGTTATTCCTGCTTTTAGGTACACTGATGCTAAGCTCCTACAGTAGAAATAGAGTTATAAAAATTGTTAACGATGTGTTGCTCCTTGTGGTTTTTCTTATTGCCTATATAGGTATCATTGGTTATGTATATAGTATTGAACCTTTTTATAGAATAGGACCTTTTGTGCCTATGGCATTGAATACGGCGTTATGCTTTTTTGCGCTGATTATTGCAGTTTTCCTTTCCTTTCCGCATGGCAACCTTGCAAAAATATATTCTTCCAGGTTTATTGGTGGTAAGCTGGTACGCAACGCCATACCGCTTATACTACTCATACCACCTGCTTTTGGTTATGTCAGGCTGCTACTGCTGCGAATGCAGTTTTACAATGTAGAATATGGTATAGCGCTGGAAACTGCTTTTATAATGCTGGTGGTGCTGGTATTGGTTTTTTATTATGCCAATGAAGTAAGTAAAAACGATCGTGGCAGGATAAAGGCAGAGAAAGTAATGATGCAAAACGAAGAGACATACCGATCATTAGTATATACTTTGAAAGAAGGGGTAGTCTATTTTGATATGGACATGAAAATACTTTTCTATAATCCCAGCTTTTCTGAGATGACTGGCTATGGTGCAGATGAGCTGATAGGAAAAAGCATAACTGATACCCTGATACCTGAAGAAAATAAAGCAATAACAGATAGACGGATAGCTGCCCGTTTACAAGGTTTAAGAGAAGATTATGAGAGCTATATACTGCACAAGAATGGAACAAGAATTATGGTAAATATTATAGTTCGGCCTATATTGAAAGATGGGATACCTGTTTCTTTTTTATGTACTATGATAGATATTACGGAAAGAAAAAAGCGAGAAGAAGACCTGGAGGCATTCAGCGCTTCAGCTGCACACGATCTTAGTGCACCTCTTGTACGTATCCATATGTTGGCGAATTATATTTTAGATATGAGCCGCGATCACTTGACTGCAGATGATGTAGAATACCTGAAAATAATATTAAAGACTACTGTTGATATGCGTGCTTTACTTAAAGACTTGCTGCTCTTTGCCAAGATAGGTGCAGAAAAGATAAATAAAGAAGCTATTGATATGAAGGGAATGGTAAAAAAAATTATCAAAAATTTGCAACCTACTACTGCGATCCTTGAGGTGGCTGATCTTCCCGAAGCTTATGGCGAAGCAACGGCCATAAGACAAGTGTGGACCAACCTGATACACAATGCGATAAAGTACTCATCTAAAAAAGAACAATCTGCCATAGAAATAGGCCATAATATCCAGGGTGATAAAATAATATACTACGTGCGTGATAACGGTGCTGGGTTCAGTATGAACGATGCCCATAAGCTCTTTGTTCCTTTTAAGAGGCTGCACTCTGATTTTGAAGGTAACGGGATGGGACTACCTATAGTGAAACGAATTATAGAAAAACACAACGGTAATATCTGGGCCGAAAGCGAACGGGGAAAAGGGGCTACTTTTTATTTTTCTTTGTAAGTGCCATTGTCTATTGTCGTTTAACTTCAATAACCACATTGCAATTTTCAGGTATTACAGGAGGCCTGATAACAACTTATACATAGCTTTTTATCGGCTCACTATTATTATTAGCAAAAAATTGTTTAGCTGTTAATTATACAAGCGCCTTTTAAAGTTGATGCCCACCTTAAATAAAAAACCATTGATGTATAGGTCTTTGCCATTGTAGATGCTTTGCAAGCCTTTTTGGTAAGAAAGGTCGAAATTTAACTGATGTACCCAAAACGTAAACCCAGTAGCGAAGCCTATGTAGGTATTCTTTAAATTAGGGTCGTTAATAGGGCTGAACTTATCCGCCCCTACGTTATGAAAAGACTTGAATAGGTAGCATAGCTGAGGGCCGGCATAAATAAAAGTACCGTGGCATGTGGCCGCACCGCCGGGATTGTAGTGGGCAGGTGTGGTGGTGGTAATAACATGTGTATAATCAGAATGCTCATATACACTGGTATGGGAATATTCTGGTGTTACGCCTCCTCGCGTTACTCCCTGGCGATAAGAAAGGCAGTATTCAAACAGCACAGGTATGTCAATATAGTTGAGACCGATGGCCTCTCCACCGCCATTGCCACTGTTATCAGCATAAAAAAATTCCCAGTCCAGTTTAGTTTTTATACCAAAATCCGGGGCTCTGTTTCCCCACCGGTTATTGTCGCGTTTCTTCATTTTTAGAAACTCAGCATAAATATCTCCACTGCCACTATAGCTATAGTCGAGATTTGAAACGAGCAGTGGATTATTGGCTTGTTTTAATGAAGACATGCCGGATAATCCCCACCAGCCACCACCATCAATGCCAAAATTGTTTTCCCAGGCCTGCTTTGCAGATGCATGGGTTAGGTATGCTACACAAGCTATTAACAGGTACATTTTTTTCATATCCCTTACCTTTTAGCACTATAAAGATAAGGATAATACAAATGAATATACTATACATAATATATATACGCATCTGCAAAAGATACAAATATATCAGTGGTATTGTGTCATGTATAGATGTTAGCTGATGAATACATTAAAAACTGCAATCATCCTGCGGATGTAAACCCTCGATATCTTTTGACAGAGTTGCATTTTTACCGGTAATAGTTACTATCCATATGCTGTCGAAATCATCGTCCGCCCAATGGAGTTCTTCTTTCACACCAAGCGCCTGTATTATCCCTGTAAGCGCCTTATGTTCCCACACCATAAGTATAGTACCTTTTTTACTCCTTATATCTTCAGCTATATTTTTGTATTCTTCGTTAGTATGGCTGCTGTTTATTTTCAGGTTATACTTAACGGCAAAAGGAACTATGGTTTCAAACATTCGGGCATGCTTGGTTTTTTCGGCAGTGCTTAAAGAAGGCACAAAAATATAATCAGGAATACCCATTTTCTCCTTCAACACTGCTGGTAATTGCATAGCCCTGTTCAAGCCTTTACAGGTGAGGTTATCTCCATCCACAGGTTTTTCTCCGTGACGTATAATATATACTTTAAGGTCTGGTTTAGGCTGGCTGTAGCCAGCAACAGAAATAAAAGAAAAACAAAGAACAGCAATAAACTGGTATATCTTATTCATAAGCGAACAAAGATATACGCGCGGATGAGAGAATTAATTGGCTGCAGTATTTCTTTACAATAACTTAATGTGCTGCAGTTGCATTAGGTGAGCTTTACAAATTCCTGTGGATTTGACCTGATATAATGTTCCAGCTTTTTCATGGTCTGGTCGCGTAAGTCTGCATACCTGTCGTCATACTCGTCAAACTTTAGCAGCCTTTCATCTAAAAGGTCCCAATTGCCTGCTTTGCTGTTTTCTTTAAGATCTTTTTCGTGCAATGCATATTCTTGGTCGGCCTCGGTTACAAGGGTCAACATTTCCAGATCATCAATCAGTTTCAATCCTTCTTTTATAGGTGCTATATACTTATTATATCCACTCTCATAAAACTCCAGGAATTCACCTTCGTTCACCTCTGCATCTAAATACCAGAAAAAGTATAGTGCTTTTTGTCCCGGCGATAGTCTTTTAGATAATTCTATCTCAGACTTATTTTGGTCGGTAGCTATATCTATGGTTTTCAGCAATTCCCATCCAAGCGCCCAATCATGCAACGTTTCAAATTTCTTTGTGTCCAAATTGCGGATCAAATGTTTCGATTCATCGAATATGCTATACGTTTCCATGATATTTTTTGTATTGAGTGGTTTATTTTCCTAACCAGTCCATTGCATTTTTAAAAAGCACCTGGTCTTTTAGTTCCGAGGAGTAGGGCATGCTCTCTATTAGCGCTCCTGGTTTATGTTCACCCAATGGGAAGGGATAATCACTGCCTAGGCATATTTTGTCATGTCCTATTACATCCAGAACATAGTCAAGGGCTTTAGGGTCGTGTACTAGAGAGTCTATCCAGAATTTGCCCAGGTATTCACGTGGGTTTATAGGGTTGTCAATAGCACATAGATCGGGGCGTACATTAAAGCCATGCTCTATGCGGCCAATAGTGAAAGGGAAACTCCCACCACCATGTGCAAATGCAAGTCTCAGTTTCGGGTAGCGTTGCATCACACCGCCAAAAATCATGGAGCTTATGGCCCTTGCGGTTTCGGCAGGCATGCCCACCAGCCAGGGTAACCAGTATTTCTGCATATCATTCTCGCCCATCATTTCCCAGGGATGTACAAATATGCTGCAACCCAATTCTTCTGCAGCCTCCCAGAATGGATTAAAGTATGGATCGCCCAGGTTGAGTTTGTTGATGTTGGAACCGAGTTCAAGACCAGGCATTTTTAACTCTTTTACGCAACGTTCCATTTCCCTTATTGCCATGTCTATGTCCTGCAATGGTACAGTGCCTATGCCCATGAAACGCGTAGGGTGCAGGTCAACACACTGTGCAATATGATCATTAAAGAAACGGGAGGTTTCCAGCCCATGTTCTGGTTTTGCCCAGTAGTTGAATAGCACAGGTATAGTGGAAAGCACCTGTACTCCCACAGCGGTCAGGTCCATTTCCTTCATACGTGTGGCAGGATCCCAGCAATTCTGTTCTACTTCGCGAAACACTTTGTCGCCTTTTATCATGCGGGCGCAACAAGGTTTATGATGATCCAGGTGTATAAATTCACCATACCCGTACTTCTTAAACCAGTTGGGTATATGTTCCGGCATTATATGGGTATGGATATCTATTTTATTCATCGCTTATATTTTCTGTGTTCTACCTGATTTTATACCGTTGTTGGTCGCCTGACCAACAACTCGTGCGAATACTCGCGATTGAATCTATCGCGAGTATCCCCACCAGCTTAAAGCTGGTGGTTAGAGCAGTTTGATTTATACTCGTTCGTAAATAATAGCAACCCCCTGGCCAACGCCAATACACATGGTAGCCAGGCCGTATTTTGCTTTGCGGCGGCGCATCTCGTACAACAGTGTAGTAGATATACGCGCGCCACTGCAGCCCAGCGGATGCCCTATCGCTATCGCGCCGCCATTCACATTTACTTTGGCGGCTTGTAAGCCAAGGTCGCGCATACAGGCAATGCTTTGTGCGGCAAAAGCTTCGTTCAGCTCTACAAGGTCTATATCATCCATCTGCAAGCCTGCACGGCTCAATGCTTTGAGTGATGCTGGTACGGGGCCAACGCCCATTATTGCAGGGTCAACTCCTGCTACGGCCATAGCTTTTATTTTGGCAATAGGCTGCAAACCATATTTTACAACAGCGTCTTCACTCGCTAGCAATAATACAGAAGCTCCATCATTTATGCCGCTGGCATTAGCCGCCGTTACGGTGCCATTTTTCTTGAATACAGGTTTCAGTTCGGCAAGTTTTGACAGCGGTGTCTGGCGGGGTGGTTCATCAACAGATACAACAGTTGTTTTGCCTTTGCCCAGGTCAACAGTTACAGGCGCTATTTCTTCAGTAAACTTCCCCTCAGCAGCGGCGGCAGCATATTTTTCCTGGCTGTTCCATGCAAACAGGTCTTGCTCTTCGCGGGTCACATTCCAGCGTTCTGCAACGTTTTCTGCAGTCTCTCCCATAGTATAAGGATGATGCAGATCGCTCAGTTTCTGGTTAATGAAACGCCACCCAAGTGTAGTATCAAACATTTCGGGCTGGCGTGCAAATGCAGTGGTTGCCTTGCCCATAACAAAGGGGGCGCGGCTCATGCTTTCAACACCGCCTGCTATAAAGATCTCTCCATCTCCACACATAATGGCCCTTGCTGCGTCCATTATTGCCTGCATGCCCGATCCGCAAAGGCGGTTAACTGTATTGCCACCAACCGTTATAGGCAAGCCTGCAAGCAAGGCAGACATACGGGCTACATCACGGTTGTCTTCGCCGGCCTGGTTAGCTGCGCCGGCTATTACATCTTCAATGGCGTTCACATCCACTTTCGGGTTGCGTGCTATTATTGTTTTTATAACATGCGCCAACAGGTCATCTGGTCGAACAGAAGAAAGGCTGCCACCGTATTTACCAATTGGTGTGCGGATGGCGTCTATTACATAAGCTGTTTTCATTCTTGTTATGCTCTTTTATGTTTACTATAATACTATTTTATTGGCTTGGGTGGCTTATAACCTTAGCCTATGGCTTGTTCCAGGTCTGCCAATATATCTTCTACGGTTTCAATGCCCACACTCATTCTTATCAATCCATCTGTTATGCCATATTTAATGCGGTTCTTGCGTGGCACACCCACATGTGTGGTTGATGCCGGATGAGAAACCAATGTATCGCAGGTGCCTAACGACACCGCACTGATGCAAACCTTTAGTTTGTTAATGAATGCTACACCTGCATCAAAGCCTCCTTTCAACTCGAAGCTTAGCATAGCGCCAGGATGTTTCATTTGTTTTTTTGCTACTTCATAATCAGGATGGCTTTGCAGTCCCAAATAATTCACATGGGCTACATTTTTGTTTTGTGCCAGGAATGCAGCAACTTTTTCTGCATTAGCACAATGCCTGTCCATCCGCAGGCTTAGTGTGCGCAGCCCGTTTGTGAGCAGGTATGCTTCAAAAGCATTACTGTTGCCACCCAGCAGGCGGTGTGTTTTGGTCACAATGCCATTCATCTTTTCCAGGTCACTGCCTATTACTACACCCCCTACAGCAGTACCATGCCCATTCAAGAATTTGGTGGTGGAGTGCATTACAAAATCAACATCATATTTGAATGGTTGTTGCAGGTATGGTGTGGCAAATGTGTTGTCTGCACACACGGTAAGTCTGTGTTTTTTACCTAGGGCAGACAATGATGCAAGATCAATACATTGCAAAGTAGGGTTGGCAGGCGTTTCCAGGTACATCATCTTGATGGTGCTGTCTGCCTTGATGGCTTCTTCTACTTTATTTATATCGTGAAAGTCAACTATGATAGAGGCTATTCCCAGGCCGGGCAATATTTTATCTACCAGTTCCTGCATGCCACCGTATAGCGATTGATTGGCAATGATCTTATCTCCGGCTTTTACATTGCTTAATACCATGGTGGTAATTGCAGCCATACCAGATGCATGCAAGATGGCTTTAAGTTGCAAAGGCGTTCCGTCAGCGTTTGTTAGGCCATAAGCTTCCAGTAGCGCAATGCGGTCTTCGGCTTCGTTAATAGTAGGATTACCAAAGCGGCCATATACATACCCCTTTTCTTCCTGCTTAAAAATGGCTATTGCCTGTTCTGCGCTGTCGAAGGTATAGGTGCTGGTAGCGTATATGGGGGTAAGATGAGCCCTGTTGCTTTCTGCTACATGGCCGCCATGTATGCATATCGTTTCAAACCCGGCGTTTGTATTGTCTGCCATTAAAGTGAGGTTAGTTCAAATAGTGCGGCAAAGTTACTATTATATTAAACTGCTGTTGGTGTAAAGATATTTTGAGTATGGCCTATGCCTGGGCGCTTGTATTATTGAGTACAAGGTTATCTATCAGCCTCACATCTCCCAGTCTGACTGCTATCAACGCAACCATTGGTATGCCTGGGGTATAATTGTTCAGCAGGGTAAGATCGTCCGCATTGGCAAGGACTACATATTCGGGGGCAAACCCTTTTGCGGTGAGCAGGTCGGTACACTCTTTTTGCACAACCTCAAAAGTTGCAGTTCCTGCTTTACTCTCAATAGAAACCAGGCACTGGTATATGCAGCCTGCAAGCATACGTTGCGGTTCGGTAAGGCGCCTGTTGCGCGAGCTCATGGCCAGTCCGTCAGCTTCGCGTACCGTAGGGCAAATATGCAATGTTATCATATCCTGCAACCCTGTTATCTCCAGCAGTCTTTTTATTACCATGCATTGCTGGTAATCCTTTTGGCCCATGTACACATTTTTTGGGTGTACGGCTTCAAACAGCAGCGATACTACTTGCCCAACACCCTTGAAATGCCCGGGACGCTGCGCGCCCTCCAGTATAGTATCCAGGTACCCAAAATCAAAAACGGGGCTTTGGTCTGTGCCTTTGGGATATATTTCTTCTATTCCTGGTAGAAACAAAACATCACACCCTGCTTCCGCCAGCATGCCAATATCTTCATTTACTGTAACGGGATATTTTTCATAGTCACTCTTGTCATTGAACTGCGTGGGGTTCACAAAAATGCTGCATACCACCAGGTCTTTGTTATTACGTGCTGCATTTATTAATGATATATGCCCTGCATGTAATGCGCCCAAGGTAGGTACAAAGCCAATATTGCGGCCTGCAATGCGCTCTGAAGCGATATATTGCTGTAAATCAGCGGTTTTTTTAAAGATAACCATGCTTTGTTTTATAACTATTACTGCAAAGTAAAGGTTGGAATTTAATATTTTCGTAATTTTGCAGACAATTTCAGCATAAGATTATATTTATTCGTTTCTAATCTAATACATACGCATGTCTGCAGACACAAAAAAACGTGTTTTAATTATTGCTAATGAACTGTCTCCTTACATTGAGTTTACAGACTTTGCACAGATTTTAAACAAACTTGCGATCAAGACCTTCGACGCTGGTATTGAAGTTCGTGTCATCATGCCGCGTTTTGGTATGATCAACGAGCGTCGCCACCGCCTGCACGAGGTTGTTCGCCTGTCTGGCATTAATGTGATCATAGATAAGGATGATTACCCGCTTATCATAAAGGTAGCGTCTTTGCCAAGTGCAAGGCTGCAGGTTTACTTTATGGATAATGAAGACTATTTTAAAAGAAAGGCAGTATTCCGCGATGATCAGGATACCTTCTTTGATGATAATGCTGAACGCATGATATTTTTCTGCAAAAGCGCGTTGGAAACCGTAAAGAAATTTGGCTGGCCCCCCCATGTTATCCACTGCCATGGCTGGATGACTTCTCTTTTGCCTTTGTATTTAAAGACTGCTTATAAAAAAGAACCTGTTTTCAGCTATTCAAAGGTTGTATATACCGCACAGGCCGACCAGTTTACAGAACAGTTGAACCCTAATTTCATTAAAAAGGCGATCATTAATAATGAAATAAAGGAGAAAGATTTTGAACATTATAAAAATGGCACAAATACTGCTCTTACAATGGGAGCCGCCAAGTGTGCTGATGTAGTGATCTTCGGCGACGATAAGGCGCCCAAAGAGGTGGTAGATGAAATAAAACCAAGCAGATATAAAAAAGTGATCAAGTACGAAGAGAGCTGGAAAGAAGATATTACACCATTGCTGGACCTTTATAAAAGCTTAACAGAGTCTTAGTAATTCTTTTCTCACTTTCACGGTAAAATAATGATTTTGAAGCAATACATAAAAAGTATAGTTGGGGTATTTATAGTTGGTATAACCATAGCTATAACTCAACCCGGCTGTAAGGAACATACTATTATCAGCTCAGGTTTTGCACCGGGTATCAACAACGTTGATATCTTCACTAAAAGCTTCTCCGTACTTACAAAAACAAAGTATTACGATTCTGTGATTACGGGTAACGCGCTGTCATACATATACATGGGTATAGGCGTTGCTCAAGATCCCGCGGTAGGTAAAACAAATGCGGCACTTTACTTTCAGGTGGTGCCGGGTATAAAGAATACAAACTATTCAGCCTATCATTTGGATTCAGCATTTATTATCTTGCCTTACAGCGGATTTACTTATGGAGATAATAGTGACAAGTCTGCAACCAAGCTGTATTCTGTATATGGCATTACAGATCCTTCTTTTTCCTTAAATAATAGCAACAATATTCCCACCAACTATTTTGGTAGTTATCCTACTGCAGCGGGGAATTATTATTTTACTTCAGGCCCTATTAATACATATAATTTAGCAGATTCTTTTTATGCTAATGGCATAAATAACCATCCTCATTTGCGCCTTAAAATAAATCTTAATGATCCAAGAGCGTTCAAATTAATAACTGATTTGGAAAGTATTGATGCCAGTACAGCAGATTATCCTACGTTTTTAACACAGTTTCATGGTCTTTATATACAAGAGTTAGATACAACAACTTCAAATCGTTCTACTACTATTCCCTATTTTCAGCTAGACAATGAAGGTACTACTAACTATGATGGCGCAAATGTGTTATTATACGTACGGGATACTGGTTTGGCTGACAGCTCTGCTCAGATAACTTTTGATTTCAACACCCAATATTGTGCACATTATAACAGGGTTACGCATCAATATAATTCCAGTGCCACAAATACTTATTTTAAGTCAACAGCAATATCAGACCCTAATATATTGTTAGAGAACGGCCCCGGCGCTGTAATAGATGTGAAGATAGGGGGCATACAATCTCTTGTTCAACCCGACCCCATCACGCACATAGTAAAAACACCGATCATCAATCAGGCCCAGTTGAAATTTACGGTAAGCCAACCCAGCGCTGCTTACTTGCCCCCTTTTTCCACTTATCCATACAGTGTAAGTACAGTAGCAGGTTCTGACGTTCTGAGTGAAGTAGCAGACAGGTACCCTGTAACAAGTTTATATCCTTTGGCTTTCATAGACGGGTCTAGAGATTCTGTGACGATTAGCAATCAAATGCACTATTCTTATACATTAAATGTTCCCCGTGAACTGCAATTAGCGCTTTCAAATAAATTGGATACCTTACATTTACGTATTAATGGTGGCAGTGATTATTGGGGGGCATTCCGTGCAATAATAGGCGGCGGAAACAATCCTGATACAGCATTGAAAATGAAGTTTAATGTAGTTTATTCAAAATTAAAATAACTGATCTTTTCTATGTGTGGAATTGTAGGCTATATAGGTAATAAAGAAGCGTTCCCCATTCTTATTAAAGGATTAAAAAGACTTGAATACAGAGGTTATGACAGTGCGGGCATAGCCCTGCTGAATGGCAGCATGAGCGTATTTAAGAAGGCTGGTAAGGTAAGTGAACTTGAGAAAGTAACCGATGGTCAACATGTTTCTGCCACCATAGGCATAGGCCATACCCGCTGGGCTACCCACGGCGAACCCAATGATATTAATGCCCACCCTCATCTTTCGCAGTCTGGCAGCCTGGCTATGATCCATAATGGTATCATAGAGAACTATGCTACTCTTAAAGAAGTGCTGAAGAAAAGAGGTTATGTTTTTCATTCAGATACCGATACGGAAGTGCTGGTAAACCTGATAGAAGAGATAAAGAAACAGGAAAATACCAATCTTGAAGATGCAGTACGCATAGCGCTGAATGAAGTTGTGGGCGCATATGCAATTGTAATACTGAACCGCGATAATCCTGATCAACTCATAGCAGCCCGTAAAGGCAGCCCATTAGTTATAGGTATTGGTGATCATGAATTTTATATAGCTTCAGATGCATCACCTATCATAGAATATACCAAGAATGTAGTATATCTGGATGACCAGGAGTATGCTATCATCAATCGCGATGGTACCTATACTATACGTACTCTGGGTAACATTGAAAAATCGCATGAGATCATAAAGCTCGAAATGTCTCTTGAAAATATAGAGAAGGGTGGATATGAGCACTTCATGCTGAAAGAAATATTTGAGCAACCAAGTGTAATAGCAGACAGTCTTCGTGGCCGTATGAGTGCACAACACGGCTGGATAAAACTTGGCGGCCTGGATGAATATATAAATAGGATAAACCAGGCAGAACGTTTTGTGGTTACCGCATGTGGTACCTCTTATCATTCCGGCCTTATTGCCGAATACCTGATAGAAGACCTTGCACGTGTGCAGGTTGAGGTTGAGTATGCCTCTGAGTTCAGGTATCGCAACCCTATAATTGGCGAAAAAGATGTGGTGATCGCTATCTCACAGTCTGGCGAAACGGCTGATACACTTGCCGCTATAGAATTGGCAAAAGACCGCCAGGCGCTTATATATGGCATTTGCAATGTTATTGGTTCTTCTATAGCCCGCGCATCACATGCAGGGTCTTATACCCATGCAGGTCCCGAAATTGGGGTTGCATCTACCAAAGCATTTTCTACCCAGGTAACTATACTTACACTTATCGCCTTACAAATGGGTATGACAAAGGGAACCATTTCCACGTCAAAGCTCAGGGCTATATTGTACGAGCTTGAAAATATACCTAAGAAAATAGAAGAAGTATTAAAGCTGGATGACCAGATAAAGGAAATTGCCTCCCAATTTAAGGATGCACGTAATTTCTTGTACCTGGGTCGTGGCTATAACTATCCTGTAGCGCTTGAAGGTGCACTGAAGCTGAAAGAAATATCATACATACATGCAGAAGGATACCCGGCGGCAGAAATGAAGCATGGTCCTATAGCATTGATAGATGAAGATATGCCTGTAGTGTTCCTGGCAACAAACCAGAGTGCTTACGAAAAGATAGTATCCAATATTCAGGAAGTAAAAGCCCGTAAAGGACGCATCATAGCTGTAGTGAACAGGGGCGATACACAAATACGCGACCTTGCAGATCACGTGATAGAAGTGCCCGAAACAGAGGAAATATTATCACCTTTGATAACCATTGTGCCTTTACAATTGCTGGCCTATCACATTGCAATAATGAGAGGCTGTAATGTAGATCAGCCACGTAACCTTGCAAAATCAGTTACAGTAGAGTAAATTGAACCTTTCTTATCTATCAATTATAATTAAAACAATAAAAAAGATTAAAAATGCCATACCTGTTTACATCAGAATCTGTTTCAGAAGGCCATCCGGACAAAGTAGCAGATCAAATTTCAGACGCATTAGTTGACAATTTCCTGGCTTGGGATCCCCAATCTAAAATAGCATGCGAAACACTGGTTACTACTGGCCAGGTTATATTGGCTGGCGAAGTAAAATCGGCCTGCTACCTTGATGTACAAACCATAGCCCGCGATGTGATTGCACGCATTGGTTACACAAAGAGTGAGTATATGTTCGAGGCAAATTCTTGTGGCGTATTATCTGCTATTCACGAGCAATCTGCTGATATTAACCAGGGTGTTGATAAACAAAATAAAGAAGAACAAGGCGCTGGTGATCAGGGGATGATGTTTGGCTATGCTACAAACGAAACTGAAAACTATATGCCTTTGGCGCTTGATCTGGCTCATAACCTGCTTCGCGAACTGGCGATACTGCGTCGCGAAAACAATGAAATGAAGTATCTGCGTCCTGATGCCAAAAGCCAGGTGACACTTGAATATAGCGATGACAATAAGCCGGTACGTATAGATGCAATAGTGATCTCTACCCAGCATGATGATTTTGCTGATGAGAAAGCAATGCAGGAGAAGATTACCGCTGATGTTAAGAATATACTCATACCACGCATACTGAAGAATTATCCGCAGCATGTGCATCTGTTTAATGACGCTATTAAATATCACGTTAACCCAACAGGTAAGTTTGTTATTGGTGGTCCACACGGCGATACCGGTCTTACAGGGCGGAAAATAATAGTGGATACGTACGGTGGTAAAGGTGCACACGGTGGTGGTGCATTCAGCGGTAAAGATCCTAGCAAGGTAGATCGTTCTGCAGCATATGCTACCCGTCATATTGCCAAGAACCTGGTTGCTGCAGGCGTAGCAGATGAGGTTTTGGTGCAGGTATCTTATGCAATTGGTGTGGCAGAGCCTATGGGTATTTATGTGAACACCTATGGTACAGCTAAAGTAAACATGCATGATGGTGCAATAGCTAAAATAGTACACGAAGTGTTTGATATGCGTCCTTACTTCATTGAAACACGCCTGAAACTGCGTCAACCAATGTATAGCGAATGTGCCGCTTATGGCCACATGGGCCGTATTCCTGAAACAGTAAGCAAAAGCTTTAAAACAGCCGATGGTAAAACAAAAACTGTTGACGTAGAGCTCTTTACTTGGGAAAAATTGGACTTCGTAGATAAGGTAAAAGCTGCGTTCAAAATAGCGTAGGCTAATAACCTCACGATAATCATATAATTCAAAAAGCCCGGAACTTGTATAAGTATCTGGGCTTTTTATTGTATTAAAAGTCTTTATGTTTACCATATCCCTTCATACACAAAAGCTGCAGGTCCTTTCAATATCACATCGGTAGCCGTTGTTGGTGTTTGTTTTACAAAAGATACCTGCAATTTACCACCTGGCGTATGTACAGTAGTTACATAATCGCCTGTGTTATTGCCTGTGGCTGCTATAGCAG